>Ga0105048_10001284_pt1 | contig 40841 bp, 31 predicted proteins | sample MAT05_FD_78382 | JGI IMG/M metagenome (GOLD analysis project Ga0105048, IMG submission 78382) | Freshwater microbial communities from Lake Fryxell liftoff mats and glacier meltwater in Antarctica - MAT-05 | ecosystem: Environmental > Aquatic > Freshwater > Ice > Liftoff microbial mat | place... | reverse complement strand
TGATCGAGATCGATACCAAATTCAAAGGGAACAGCGATGCATGGGTGGATCACATCTACGCAAACAGCGTGCTCGTGGACGAGAAGGCGTTGGACGAACTGCTGAAGGGAGCCGGTAAGAAATTCCTGAAGAGCATGAAGAAGGACCCGGCCTACCGCGCCTCGCGCAGTTTCTATAAGACCTTCTTGGAACAAGTGAGGCCGCAGCACATGGCCTTGGGTGATAAGATCGAACCCGCCATGCGCATCTACGTGAAGGGCATGATGGAGATGGACACGACCCGGACCTGGTGGCCCGATGCGAACAGTACGCTACGCCTTTCCTATGGTAAAGTGGAAGGCAGCGATCCGCGCGATGGGGTGGTCTATTCGCCCTTCAGCACCTTGGATGGGGTGGTGGAGAAGTACATTCCCGGCGATGTGGAGTTCGATGTGCCGAAGCGCTTGCTGGAACTGCATGCCGCAAAGGATTACGGACCTTACGGCGTTAACGGCACCATGCCGGTCTGCTTCACCTCATCGTTGCACACAACAGGCGGCAACAGCGGAAGCCCCGTGCTGAACGGGCGTGGTGAGCTGATCGGACTCAACTTCGATCGCACGTGGGAGAGCACCATGAGCGATATCCAATTCGATCCGGACAAGTGCCGCAACATCTGCGTGGATGCACGCTACGTGCTGTTCATCGTGGACAAGTTCGCGGGTGCCAAGCATCTGGTTGATGAGATGCAACTTGTCCGAAACCCGGCACCACACATGATCCAACTCCCCCTGCACCGATGAGTACCACAGCATGGACCGAAGAAGGCGGCAAACTCTGCCGCGACTTCACCTTCAAGGACTTCAGCCAAGCCTTCGCCTTCATGACGCGGGTGGCCTTCCTTGCGGAGAAGCAGAACCACCATCCGGATTGGTCCAACGTGTACAACACGGTCCACATGGCTTTGAATACGCACGATGCAGGAGGCGCGATCACGGAGAAGGACCACAGGCTTGCCGCTGCGATCGACAAGTTGCTCTGATCGGAACGGTGTATTGAAAAGAAGAAAGGCCGCTCATCGAGCGGCCTTTCTTCATGTTCAGGATGTCTTTGATCACTGACCCATTTGGATCGTCTGTTCAGTAGCCGGAGCAGCGTCCTTGTTGCCGGTACCAGGGGCGACCTCAGCCTTGATGCGCAGGGTGGTCTCCTTAGGCTCGGTGTTCGCGATCACGGTCACCGTCTTGGTCTGTGCGTTCTCTTGTTTGCCTGGCTTGTAGACGACTTCGATCTCGCCGGTGCCACCAGGAGGGATAGGAGCCTTCGGGTAGTTCGGTACGGTGCAACCGCAGGAGCCGTTCGCCGTTTCGATGATCATTGGCTCTTTGCCCGTATTGGTGAACTTGAACATGTACTTGTTCTCGCTGTCCTGCTTGATCTTGCCGAAATCGTGCTCGTACTGCGTGAAGTTCACGGTCGTCTTTGGGGTGTTGTCCACCGGAGGCGTCGGATTGCTCATTGGGTCGAAGGTGGGGTCAGCGGGCGATGAAGGATTAGCGGCCACATTGCCTACAGGACCTGCAGCCACGGTGGAGTTGCCGGCATCCTTGGTGCCACTGAACTGGTTGATGGCCAATGCCACGAGGGCCACAGCGATCACACTGAGCAACGCGATCTGGATCTTGTCTTTCATCGGTTAGGGGTCGATTTGTGGGTGCGAAAATAGTGTAACCGCCTTCCTTGGAAAGCGCTTAACACATACTTAACAGGTGATCGTAGCGGAAGTTCGCGGTGGGCGGGCCCTTGCCGATCAAGGCTTGGCCATGCCATAGCGCTGGAAGGTGTCGTCGGAGAGGGTCTCCAAGGCCTTTTGGAAGCTGCGGTCCACCGGGTTGTCGGCATTGATCATTTGCCAATAGGCCGAGGTATCCCAGAGGTCACGGGCGATCAAAGCCTTCAGCCGAAGGGCGATCAGGTCGCGCGAGCGTTGTAGGCCTGCAGTGTCAGCGGGTACCTCATCCTTGGCGGCATAGGTCTCCAAATCCTGCAGAAGAGCGTCGTCCACATTGAACTGCTTCCGGAAGGCTTCCGGTGTGGCATAGGTTGCCAACAGCTTGGCGCGGTCAACATCCACCCGCGCCAAGGCGAAAGTATTCAGGATCCCTTTTCGGACCAGTTGGCCGAAATAGTCGGAGCTCTGAGTGGTGTCGATCGGCACGAATACGTCGGGCATGATACCGCCACCGCCATAGACCACCCGCTTGTTCATGGTAAAATACTTGACGGTATCCGCCGCATGGATGCTGTCGGCCGAGGTCAATTCACCGTGTGCAAGGCGATCGGACTTCTCGCGTTGATAGGCTTCCACGCCATCCTCATAGGACTTCTGGATGGAGCGACCAGAGGGCGTATAGTAGCGCGAAACGGTAAGGCGCACGGCCGATCCATCGGAAAGCATCACCGGGCGCTGCACAAGTCCTTTCCCGAAGCTGCGCCGGCCCACGATCAAGCCACGGTCCCAATCCTGTATGGCCCCGCTCACGATCTCGCTGGCGCTGGCCGATCCTTCATCCACCAGGACCACAAGGCGCCCTTTCTCGAAAAGCCCATCTTTCGTGGAATACGTATCCTCTCTGGGAGAAGTGCGGCCTTCGGTATACACCACCAATTTGCGGTCGCCCAGGAATTCATCGGCCATCTCGATCGCGGTACGTAGGTAGCCCCCGCCGTTCCCTTGCAGATCGAGGATCAGGTCCTTCATGCCCTCTTCCTTCATCGAGGTCAGCTTCTCACGGAATTCCTTCATCGTAGTAGCACTGAATCGGCTCACCTTGATGTAGCCCACGCCGGGTTCGGCCATGTATGCTGCTTCAACACTGTAGATCGGTATCTTGTCACGCGTGATGGTGAAGTCCAAGGGCGCAGGTTCGCCTTTGCGCAGGATGGCCACGTCCACCTTGGTGCCTTTTTTGCCACGCAAGCGCTTCATCACATCGCTGTTCTTGAAGTTCACGCCGGCCACGGTCTCCGTATCGATCTTCAGGATGCGGTCACCAGCACGGATCCCGATCCGTTCCGACGGTCCACCCGAAATAGCATCGACCACATAGATGGTATCGCGCACGATATTGAACTGTATGCCGACGCCCTCGAAGTTGCCTTTGAGGGGTTCATTCACTTCCTCGAGATCTTCCTTGGGGATGTAGATGGAGTGCGGGTCCAATTCTTCCAACATGCTCACAATGGCGGCATCCACCAGCTTCTGCTTGTCCACATCATCCACGTACATGCGGTCGATATGGTACAGCAAGGAGCTCAATTTCCCCACCGTGGCGGGGTCTTCCTGCTGCTGTGCTCGTGTGGAAAAAGGGGAAGCCAACAGCGCGATGCACGCGGCGCTGGCGAGGATGGTTGGACGAATGTGCATAGGATATCGGTGAGTGGAACGCGCGAATGGCGTGCCGGGTTGCCGCTTCACGGTGGAAAGTATGTGAAAGGTTGTCAATTGGGCCCGAACGTGCGGGTGCGCTTCAGCGTGTCCTTCTTGTATTTCTCTGTGCGGATGGCCCGTCCATTCTCTGTGTAGGTCCACTTCCCGTGCTTGAGGCCGTTCTTATAACGGCCTTTGATCCCTTCCTTGCGGAACATCCAAGGTCCATCGCGTTTCCCCTGCTCGTACTGGCCTTTCAGGGTGATCAACCCGAACGCATCATACTCGGTCCAATCGCCGTGCAGCGTTTTCCATCCATACACCGCGAAGATCAAGGGGCGGCCATCCGGATAGAAAGCGCGATAGACGCCGGAAGGATAGCCGCGCTTATAGTCCAGCTTCACGGCCACGTGACTGGTGTCCAATGCGAATCGGCCGATGCGTGTATACTGTGGGTCATTGCGCACTGGCTCGTATCGGACGGCGTAGGGCACCGTTGTCCCGTTCGTCGGGACCCAAAGGGTATCCGGTTGTGCCAGTAGGAAGCAGGGTAGTATCGTCGCGCAGATCGAGAGTAGTCGCTTCATTCAGATGGCTCGGCTGAGCGCCCAAGATCCACCTGGAACGAGGTGGATAACGTGCGTCCGCGTTGGTCGGTCAAAGTTAGCCGATGTGTTCCCGGTGGCAGGTCCACGCCCATACGATGATCACCGTTGGTGCGACCGATGTAATTGCCGTCAAGGTCCCAGTTCAGTTCAGCCATCGGATCACGATGTGCGGCGTGCAATACCACCTGCCCCTGCGTTCCATCGAGTTGAACGGGAATGAAGAGATGCGCAAAGAGTTCGGGATAGATCATTCCGATCGGCTTGTCGTCCGTGCCAATGACAGAGGGTGGCAGAGGACGATAGCTGGGATGCGCCGCCATGAAGTAGTGCTCCATTGCAGGCGGAAGGGCGAACCAGTTCATCGCATGCGCATCGGATCCGGGGAGAACGCGCTGGTCCTCCGTGGCGTTCACGAAGATCCGTTGGTGATATGGACACAGCTTTGTACGCAATGCCTCCGAAATGGTCCACAACGTATCGATCGGCGCGCAATCAGGTCCGGCGCGAAAACCGCTACTTCGGCACACGGGCATGCGTTGGAGATCGTCGTACGGAGGATCGAATCCTTTGCCATCGGACAGCAAGCCGAAGATGGAAAAGAGGATGGGCGCGGCCGCCAACGTTCCCGTCAATCCGGGCCTTCCTTCGCCATCGGCATTCCCGGTCCAGACACCGACCGCATAACGGTCCGTGAAACCGATGGCCCAAGCATCGCGGTGCCCAAAACTCGTACCCGTCTTCCACGCGATCTTTTCGGTACTCGCAAAGTACTGCCAGCCGGTCTCCAGTTCGGGCCGGTTCAAATTCTGAAGAGCAAGTACGGTATGATGGAACGCTGCGGCGGAAAGGGGAGGACGTAGTTCGTTTTGATCGGAAACCGTGCGTTCCAGTATTGCATAGGGCGGATGGACAGGGCGATCGTTGTGATCTTGCAAGAGGATCCGTCCTATCGAGGCGTAAGCACCGGTCAATTCCCACAAGGTGCTTTCCGCTCCACCCACGACAAGTGACAGCCCGTAGTCATCTGCGGAGCGATCCACGTGATGCAGGCCCATGGCCCGCAAGGTCCGCAACGTGCGTTCGATGCCATGCTCTCGTAGCGCGCGAACGGCGGGCACATTCAGCGATCGCGCTAGGGCATTGGATGCTGGAACGGCCCCATCGTATCGCTCATCGTAGTTGCGCGGTGCGAAGCCTTCGTAGTGCGTGGGCAGGTCGGCCACGAGTTGATCAGGCATCAGCTCTCCGCTCTGCAGCATGTCCGCATAGAGGAATGGTTTCAGCAAACTGCCTGAACTTCGTCGCGCCTGCACGATATCCACCGATCCCGCATGGGCGGCATCGGCACCTGGCAGGTTGCCGATGTACGCCAGTACTTCACCGGTGGGCACATCCAGCACTAGAACGGCTGCATTATGGACTTCGTTCGCGCGTAGCACGTGCGCGTGCCGTTCGGCGATCGCTGCGATCCGTTCTTGCAGTTCTGCATCCAAGGTGGTCCGCAAACGCTCACCGGTATGGCCCTGTTGCTGCAACGTGATGAGCAGGTGCGGTGCTTCGCGTGGCAGGGCGCGCGGCTTTTCCGGCAGTGGTTCCGCTTTCGCCAACGACCATTGTAGGGTATCGATCGCACCGGTGGTGAGCAGTCGGGCCAGAAGCCTGTCGCGCTTCGCGATCAACGCCGCTCTTCCTTTACCTGGATGCATGCGCGCCGGGGCGTTCGGCAACACGGCCAACGTGGCACATTCCGCCCAACCCAGATCTTGTGGACGTTGCCCGAACCAGCGCCACGCAGCAGCTTCAAGGCCCACCACGTTTCCACCGAACGGCGCGTTGGCGGCATACAGCTCCAGTATCTCCGCTTTCGAATAGCGCACTTCCAGCCGCCAAGCGATCGCCATCTCCGTCATCTTGTTCCACAGCGTGCGCGGTCGATCACCAGCGGACATGCGTGCCACCTGCATGGAAAGAGTGCTGCCCCCACTAACAGTGCGCCCAGCAGCCTGGTTCTGGCGTGCAGCACGGACCAAGGAGGGCAGGTGGATACCCCAGTGCTGGTAATAGTGACGGTCCTCGAATTCCAACAGACACCGCACAAAGCGTTCCGGCAACGTATCACCAGCAGGCATTCGCCATTGACCATCGGAGGCAACGGAAGCGGCGAGCAATTCTCCGTTACGATCAAGTAGCACGGTGCTTCGCGGATCGTCGAACAATGGGTCCATCGGCCCCCATCTCGCCCAAACGAGAAGAATGAGGGAGAGGAGGACGGTCCAGCGCAGTCCGATCATGAATGAGCGGTCGTTGTTCTCCTTCATTCAGAAATCACTGGGCGAAGCACGCAGTAGGCAGTAGGCAGGATAGAGCACGAACTGCCCACTGTCCACTGCCCGCTGCCCACTGCGACCTGCCCACTGCCCACCGCGAACTGCCCACTGATCATCGTCCCACAGTGGCGCCTTCGGTGTTCACCACCTCCACCCATTTTCCAACGGAGCGCGCATTCACGGTGTGGTCATACATCGCTTCGCACGTGGTACCCGGCATGTAGTAACGCCCGGTGTAGGCCGCGTTCAGCATGACGCGATACGTGGCGGTATTGCCCTTCCACAGATCGAAGTAGGTCATCACGCGATCATCACGGACATCCTGGTACGTGAATGGTGTAGCACCCACGGCCACCTCGCTACCTTCCAATCGTGCATTGCGGATCTCCCAGCCGGAGGGGAACACCTGTGTCAACGCCAATTGCTGGTAGCCGCCACTGACGCCGGTATGCGCTAGGGTGACGATGGCCATGAAGTCCGTGCCTTGTGCAAGGCGCGACGGGTCCACCGGCTTACCGTCCGTTGTGGTGTATGCCACGTTCATACCAAGGCCACTATTCGACGCACGCTCTTCTCCGGCGAGCGGAGTGCCAAAGCGCACCAAGCGGACATAGAGCAAGGTCTTGCCCGTATTCATCAGGCTCAGTGCGCTCTTGCCATTGGGAATGGGAAGATCCGTTCGTGCGATCGCTTTCTCGGTGCGGCGGTCCTGTGCTTTGCCAGCAACGGTGAGGGTGTAGCTCATGCCTTTACCCAACGGACTCTTTTCGGCAAGGCGAGCAACTGCCATAAGACCGAAAGCGGTGCTCTGTGTGCTGTACCAGCTATCGGCGCTCAGTCGCTTCGCGATACGTTGCACAACGGCCGCAGCGGTGGCAGTGCGGTCCATGGTCAATAGCGCCTCGGCGATCAACGCTTCGTCGCGCAGATCGCTGCCGTAGGTGTAGGCCATTTCGGTGTAGGCCGGTACGTTCGTGTCCAGATCCTTCACCAGTTGTTCGGCCACATCCTTGCGACCGACGCGACCGTATGCTGCAGCAAGCATCCAGCGCGTGCGGAGATCAAGGCCCGGCTGCTCTCGCAACCGGTTCATGGACGAAAGTTCTTGGCTACCGGCCAGTGCCAGCACGTACAACCGATAGGCCTGTGTGAAGCGCGATGCCTCACGCGACCAGCCTTGTTCAAGCGCATTGTTCCAGTCCCGCGCGGTGCGATGTTGATGAGCGAGCCAACCTGCGCGCAGGCCGGATGGTGCCACGAATCCTTGCCGTTCCGCCTCCACCATGAAATGACCCGCATAGATCGAGGTCCATTGGTCGTAATGGTCACCGCCACCGGGCCAATAATTGAAGCTGCCATCGGGGCGCTGGAATTGTGTGAGCTTGCGCAGTGCTACTTCCACGTTCGATCGCATGCTTTGCGCGAAACGATCCGGCAATTCCATCACGCTGCCCAAGTAGAGTTGTGGGAAGGCTTTGGATGTGGTCTGCTCCAAACAGCCGTGCGGATAGTCGATCAGGTACTGCAAGCGGCGACCCATGTCCACGGGAGGGATCGTGCTCACTTCCAGGTAGGCACTGTTGGTTCCGGCAACGCCGAGTGGTGCTGGTGTTGCTTCCCAGTTGGACCCTGCTTCCACGATCGCTTCGGATGCGTCGGTAGCGGGCAAATTCGGTTGACGCACCTGTAGTTCGATGCTTTCCGATGCGCTTTCACCGGCGCCCGAAACGCTCACCTTCACCTTGGCCACGCCGATGCCTTCCTTCACCCGCACTTTGAAGAACACGACCTGATCACCGATCGTGTTGAAACGGATGGAGCGTTGGGCAGGACCTTCCGGAATGAGGAACGCGTTCGGTTCGATCTTCACCAGTACATCCTTCACCTTCGCATCCATCGCGAACACGGTGACGGGAAGGTCCACGAACTCGCCGGGGGCCAACACGCGCGGCAGGGTGGCAAGCACCATCAACGGCTTGCGCACGGGCACGGCTTTTTCGGCATTTCCATAGGCCTTTTCACCATCGGTGGCCACCACCATCACGCGCACGGATCCAACGTAGTTGCCAATGGTGAAGCTGTGCTTGGCCTTCTTGCCGCGCGCCAGTTGGAACGGTCCAACGAAGCGCACCACCGGTTTGAACCGGTTGGCCTTTGCGCCTTCCGCAGGACCGGCATCATCGCTCCCGCCGAGGGCCAGTACACGCGCGATCTTTTTCCCGAAGGCGCCGATCACATCATCGTACAGGTCCCATGTCTTCACACCGAGTGCTTCCCGTGCGTAGAAATGGCCCCAAGGATCCGGGGTCTTGAAGCGTGTAAGATCCAACAGACCTTCGTCCACGATGGCGAGCGTGTACGTCATGTCTTTTTCGTTCTTCTCACTGATCTCCACATCGAAGGCCACGTCGGTGCGCACTTCCTTGGCCATGATGATCATTGGGGCAATATGCGTTGCCGGATCCTCCACCAGGATAGGGATCACCCCATAGAGACGGATCGGTAGGTCGTTCTCGGTCTTCGCGTGCGGTTGGATCACGCTCACATGCGCAAATACGTTCGGCGCCATGTCCTCAGTGACCTTGAAGGTGTAGCGCGTTTCGTTCTTCTTGAGGTCGAGCCATGTTGCGTCGATCACGCGGCTGCCGGTCTCCAGACTGATCAGCGCGCGCCCAGTTCCACCTGAGGGAATGATCAATGTCGCTTCATCGCCCACGTTGTACTTCTCTTTGTCCGCGTTGAAGCTCAACATGGCCGCTTGTTCTGGATCCTCGCGGCGCGAACGCCCTTCCCAACCGGGCCAATCCAAGTAGAGTTGAAGCGCTGTTGCATGACCACTCGCTGGATCGGTGATGCGCACGGCGAAGCGTCCCCACTCGGGGCGGTCGATCCGGAACTTGAAGGTGGTCCGTCCTTTTGCATCGGTCACCAGCTCCATTTCCTTGCGCAGATCCACGCTCGGCGAACTCACGTAGTTTGAAGGGCTGTCCATTTCGCCTTCCCACCACCAGTTGCTTTTCAACTTGTACACCTGCGCCTTGAGGGCATGCCCACCGAGCGGCTTTCCATTCGCATCCACGGCCACCACAGGGATTGCGTAGGTGGTGTCCGTTACCAGATTGCCCCAAGCCGATCGGACTTCCGGCGCTTTCACCCCGACGTAGCTTGTGTAGGGATAGTAGGGGATGGAAGTCCGGTCCATGCTGGCATCGCCCCCGGCTTCGAATACGCGTGTCACGATATTCGTGTGTACCACGGCTGGGGCGCTACGCCCTGTTTCCACTACAAGCGGGAACGTTGCCTCCCCGGTTTCGCTCAACGTGCCGTCGAAGGCCACCTGTTCATCCTCCGGTACCCATGTTCGCAGATCGTTGAACGTGTACTTCTCGAAGCCCTTGAAGTCGGGCGATCCGGGTGTCATGGTCACGGTGACGCGCGCCTTGAGGGAGCGTGCCGGGGCGCCGTGCAACCAGTTGGAACGCAGCGTCACTTCACCATCGTCGGCCTTTGTCAGTCGCTCGCCAACGTCCAGCAGGATCTTCAAACGATTAGGCTTCACGGTCTCTATGCGGATGCTTTTGTTGAAGCTCGTTCCACCTACCACCACACGTGCATTCCAGAAACCCGTTGGGGCATCCGAAGACGTCGCGCAGCGGAAAGCGTATACGCCATTCACGGAACTGGTGCGCACATGTTTCTGGTCCAACCTGCCGCGCGGATCGGAGAGTTCAAGCACCACGGGATGGTCCTTCGGCAGCTTCTTCTGCACGTCCTGCAACATGAAGGAGAGGTAGAGCGAATCACCCGGACGCCACACGCCGCGTTCACCGTAGAGATAGCCTTTCAGGCCGCGATCGATCGCATCACCTTGCACATTGAATTCGCTCACGGAAAGCGACGAGCCATCATCCAGTTTCAAATAGCCGCGTTGGTTGCCTTTGCTCGCCAACAGCAGGAAAGGCTTGTGTGCCGTGGAAGCAATTCGCGCAAGACCAGCAGCATCCGTCAGCACCTGTGTCATGCTCTGGCGCTGCAGATCGAGCACATCCAGCCTCACGCCTGAAAGTGGTTCGGTCGTGCGGAGGTCGCTCACGGCTATGAGAAGGGATCCATCGTTGCCAACCTTCGCGATCAAGCCGAGGTCCGAGGCCAGGATGTTGCGCGATACCGATGCGCGATGTGCGAAGTACGAAGGCGAGCAGGGATCCTCTCGCTCGCTGTATTCAAATTGCTCGTCGTAATAGTCGTCGTAGTACCAGTAGTCCTCCACGCGGTCGTAAGCGACTTGTTCCTCTTCCCACGAGCGTTCGGCCACAATAGGCTGATCCCCATTGGCAGCCTCGCTGCACGGGTAAACGGAATGCTGCTTGCCGAAGGAAAGTTCTACGCGATAGATCGCACCCGGCTCGGCTTTGAAGTGTTCGCTCAGGTCCAAGTGGAAACGGTTCCAACGGCCCAGGTCCGGTGCATCTGCCGTGCGCAAGGGAATGGTCTTGCGGGTGACGAGCCTGCCCACGCGGGCTAGTTCGCGTTCGCCATCCAGTTCATTGACTTGGAGGAATTGCGCCACGTTGTCCGCGTTGATACGCACCACGCGCACTTCCACAGCGCTCAGGTTCACCGCTTCGAAAGCCATCAACAGCCCATCGGACGAGGGCAGGATCGTTCCCTTGCCTACCATGCGCACAGCGGGTTTCAGCTCCTCGAAGGTGAGGTCCACCGTGATGTCCTTGCCCAGCTTGTGGTGGTTCACGTTCTGCACGCTGGCGGAAACGTAGCCCTGCAGATCGCCGCTCAAGCGTTCGGTGGGGTAGAGGATGATCTTGTTGCCATCCACCGTGATGCGCAGATCATCGGTGCCGGTGATGCCCACAAGACCGTTGAGGTCCTGCGCAGGATCCAGCGGATCGGAGAAGAGCAGGGTGGCATATTGGTCACCTTCGGAGTTGGTCGTGGCCGAGATCAAGGCCAGATCACCGATCGCGGGTACATTGAACGGAAGTGTGCCCCTGTCCGCGGAGCCGATGCGGTCCCCGTTCCACGTGAGGTCCAGCAATGATGCCGTTTCGCCGCGCAGCACGCTGTCCACGGTGAAGCGGTGGTAGAGGCCGTTGGGCTCATGCTCCCATGTCAAGGGCAAGGTGCGGTCCTTCTGTGTGGCGGTGAAACAGGCGTCCAGTTCCTGCCCGGTGGCGTCATCGGAGGTGGCCACGGAGACCACCACGCGTTGCCACGTGAGGTCCGTTTGGGAAAGCGACTGCATGTCGTTCACGCGCACATCCAGCCCCTGCCGGACAGTGGTAACTTGGAACTTGAACTCACCCATACCACTGGGCAGCTCGATCAACTGGCCCAGCTTGAAGTTGACCGTGTAGGTTTCCTCCTGCTTCAGCCGTTCAGCGGGTTGGAAGGCGAGCGTCAGTTCATCGTGCCATCGGACAGTGCCTTCCACATGCGGGTCCAGCTCGAAGAGGTCCTGGATCGCAGTAGTGGACGAATCGCGCCAGCGCTGGTCCTCAGCGATCCGCACTAGGATGGGTGCCCGTGCGCTGATGTGCCCGGCCGTAAATGCTGGTATGTAAGGCGTGAACGTAACATCGGGGGTGAGCTGCGCATCGCGCGAGCGGCAACCTGAAAGGACAAGAGCGGCAAATGCGGTGTAAAGGAACACGCGCATACAACTAAGCGAGCGGGACATGGTGGTGGAGATGTAGGGTGGTGCCGCTTTCACTGGTCTTCGGCAAGCGAGGGGGAAAGTTAGGAGGGGCGAGCATTCAACGGGCATGCTGGGAAGGCTATTGCGGGATCTTGCCGATTTTCCAGAGTGGGATCCCCTTTTGCAATGCGGTGGTCAGAGCCTTTTGGCATCCCCTGACGACCGACCGGAATTATGGCCACATACGACCTGTCGGATCCTCTACAACATGCTATGGCCGTCATGTTACCAACCCTGAAGGTGGCGTTCGGTGTGCGATGCCCGAGGATCCCATTTCATATGCATAGACGGGAAGGAGCGTATAGCCTTCGAAGCACGGAAGGCAATCTTCGCGGATCTCCGCGAAGCGATACCCGAAAAGTAGGTTCCTACGGCTGCGCCATCAACCCGTCCGCATCCTCGGCGGTGATGATGTGGCCGTTCAGATCACCCACCACGAAGGCATCGGGGAAGCCTTTGCCCTGTACCGCTTGGCGGGCATCGTCAGCTGATCTACGATCGGTGAATTTACCGTAGAAGTAGCGCACGGCATCGGTGCTGGTGACGGGTTCAATGTCCCCCATTTCGATCAACTTGCCCATTGTATCCATCGGCACGTTGCCGACAAAAGTGCCCACTTGCACGCGGTAGCGCAGCTGGGATTTGTTGATGCTTCCGCTAGGTAGGTTGCGAAGGTCCTCCTTTCCTGTGAGCTTGGCGCCGGCGTCCTTCATACTCACGCGCTTGCCGTTCTTGAAGGCGACCAAGAAGGCACCATCAAAGCCTTTGAGCAACATGTTCACCTTGTGTTCAGCGGCGGGGTTTACCTGTTTGAACGAACCGGTGTAATAGCGCGTTAGGCCATCCTCGCCTTTTATCGTGACCAGATCGGTGATGCCGGCGAAGATGTCCTTGGAGAGCGGTTTGCGGAAAGCACCTAGTTGCACGCGCACGATGACCTCATTGCTCGGCGGTAGAGTGTTCGGTGTACCTGTGCCGGTCCGCAAAGGATCGGACTCCTTGCTCACATCGATCAATCGGCCATTCTCTTCGGCCATCACCATGCCTTCCACGCCAATACCGCGCAGTTCAAGTTCTCGGCGCAGGCCTTCGGGAATGGTCTCGTAGCTGCCCACCACATAGAAGGTGGTATCGCCATGCTCCACGGTTCGGATATCCGGGATGCTGAGCAACTTCTGGATCAGGTCCTCGCTGATGTTCTCCACCTGCGTGCCCACCTTCACCACATACACACGCTTCACCGGCACGAAGGCGGGCTTCATTTTCCCGAACGACTCCATACGTGAGGTCACCACGTTCACGTTGCCGGAATCCTTGTAGGCCAACCACGCTTTCAACAGTTCCTCATCGGTGATGGTCACACCGCGTGCATCCACTGGCACACCGGCGGCGGTGTTCAATTCATCATCCTCATTATCGGGTACGCCATCGTTGTCGCCGTCGATGGGGCAGCCGTTCACATCCACTTTGGCACCGGCAGGTGTGTGCGGGCATAGATCGCTCACGTCCTGCACGCCGTCGGCATCCTCATCACCGGCCCATGCCAGTTGATCGAGCTCATCGCTGGAGAGGTTGGTCTTGCTCGCTTTCTTCTGGCGCTGGCCCGGTAGGGTGTATCCGATGGAGAAGGAGGAGAAGAGGAATCGGTCGTTCTTGGCGTCGCCTGCGCGGTTCTCAACGCTTTGGTCCGTTACGCCATCCACCAGATCGGTAAAGGTGAAGTGCATCGTGGCGCCCATGCGGAAATCAAAACCGTTGCCGATGTCCATGCGCGCACCCACACCTACGGGCACGGCCCATGTGCGCTCCAAGTATTTCCCGAAGCCATCGAGGTTCGATTCGCGCACGTCGCTCTCGTACGTGTAGTCGCGCTGGATCAATGCTGCGTCACCGGCGTTAGATGCATCTTCGGCAATATCCCGGATGGTGCCGTCGCTCCAGTAATTGTAGGTGCGTCCTTGGGTGTCCTGCAGATCGGTCTTGGTCAGGAATTCCACCGATTCGAATCCTACGGTCACGAAAGGCTCGACTACCCTTTTCGGGTTGAGGAACTGGAGGAAATTGTACCGGAACTGCACGCCACCAGTGGTGATGCGCGACTCGAAGTTGAGGTTGCGCACAAGGCTACGTTCGTTCACCCCCAAGCGACCATGCAACGCGTAGATACCGCCTTCCAGCCAAGAAGTGATGGGCACTGAGGCACGCAATTCGTATCCCACACGGGTCACGAGCGGGCTGTAACTGCCATGCTGGTTGCCGACATCACCATAGAAGGCGAACATGCCGGGACCAATACCGAAGGTGGGCTTCAGTTTGACAATGGTGCTATCCTCTTCAGACACAGGGGTCTGTCCGAAAGAAAAGCACGGCGCGAGCAGGAAAGAAAGGACGACGCCAGCAATGAACCGGAGCGGGCTAGGAAAGAGGACGTTGCGTTGCGGCATTCGATCCGGTCCGTGGTGCTATCGATGTGCTATTGGAGCCACTTCTGGTTGCTCAGGAGCAGGGCCTCTTGTACGGTGATGCGATCGCCGTTGTTGTAGGCGGTAACGAACGGGCCCGGGAAATTATGGCCGGCAGTAGCGAAGGAGACGCGCTGATCACGGGCTTCAGCGTATGAACCGAACCGGCCTGTCACGTACTTGATCCAGCCTTGATGGCGCTCCACACTGTAGTTGCCACTGTACCGGTGGCGTGCGTTGAAGTAGCCTTTGCCCACTTCGCGATGCCCTGCGGAGATCTGGACCTTGTATAGGATGCCGTTCTCGGGAGCAGGGATCGCAGTGACTTTTTTCGGCTCGCTGACGGGCTTGGTCGTTCTATTGGCCGCCGTTGTGTTCTGTTGGGTACGTTCCTGTTCCATACGTTCGGCTTCGACAACTTTTGCCTCCGCCGCACGAGCCTCTGCTTCCTTCTTCTCAGCAGCTTTGGCGGCCGTCGCTTTGACCTCTGCTTCTTTCGCCGCAGCTTCCTTTGCAAACCGCTCGCGCAATGCTAGATCCGGATCTACACCGTTCACAGGATCGATCTTGCTGGGGTCGTTCTCCATCGCTTGATAGGCTTGCATCGCCTCCATGGCCTTAGGTCCGATGAAGAACTTCGACGTACCGAGTATCGCCTTCTGGGTCTCGTCGTTGAGCAAATAGCCGAATTCGCCATCGATACTGTACTCGCCTTCCGGGCGTTCGTTCGCGCGCAACTTGTACACGATGCGGATCTCAGGGCTGGCAGGAAGGTTCAACCAAACGAACTTGGCGATGCGGTCCTGTGCCGTGAAGATGGCCTCGCTGCTGGTCTTCTCCAACGCGGTGAAGCCTTGGGGAATGGTCTCCTGCAACTTGCCGAAGCCGCGGATATCGCCTTTCTTGACGATCACCTCCACGAGCATTTCATTCTCGCTGACCGGTGTGATGGTACGCGTACCGGTAACGCCACCCATGCCCTGGATGGGGGCGGTGCCGCTTGCCTGATCGATCACGGCCATCATCGTGCTACCGGCCGGCGCGCCTCCTCCAGCGGATACGAGGTCTTGGGCACTAGGCTCTTCGGTCGTGGTGGTCTGCGCTACTTGCACGGCACCGGCTTCGCCGAAGTTGATGGTGGAGGTCGGCAGGTCGAAGGTCTTTCGCTCATTGTCCTCGATGTACGAGAGGCGGCCTTGGATGGCTTGGTTGCCACTTACCGAGGCATCAGCGCTCAAGGTGTAGCTCACTTTGAAGGTGGGGGTGCTGGGCAACGCCATCCAGATGAACTTGGCCTTCTGATCAGCGAAGGTGAAGGATGCCCCTTTGGTCTCGATGGCCGTGGCCGTCAGGCCTGGGGGCAGGTCCAATTGAAGTTTGGCAAAGCCCGACAGTTCGGCCTTGTTCACCGTCACGGTCACCCGCACCTCGGTGCCCGGGGTCATGGTGGTGGGGATGTTCTGCGTAATGCTGATGTCCGCCATGAAGAACGGATCGATGAGCAGCAGTCCGATAAAGTTGATAAGCAGGACCAGTTGGTTCGCCATGGTAGTTCGCTGGATGTAGGCCGACCCCGAGGAGGCTGCGTTCAAATGTACCCGCAGCTCACCGAAGCTGAACCACCGGCGAACTTAGCAATACCAACACTAAGTTGTGGACTTGGGAGCGATGTATTGCATGATGTGTCTTTCCCGACGGCAAGAACCGGCCTCCGGTCGACCTGGAACAGGCACCTATGTCCAGCTTCGGCAAGAGCATCGATCATGGACCCGTGTAAGCACTACCACTAGTAGAAGCCCAACTGCCCTTCGAGCCAATTTGCTATGCTATCCGTTGGTAAGGTGTTCCCCACCAATACATGCACGTCATCCTCTCCGGGTGCATGATCGACCAGAAAGCGCCGATCAGCAGCCATGATCGTCGACCATCGCTCCGATCTGCCGCCCACAAAGAGTACCACGGGGACGACCGCCTTGGAGAACCGATCCCGTTGCCAATATCGACGCTCGTACCCTACGAGATACGTAGGAGGAAGTCGGGGTTCGAGAACGGGGTGGAGAAAGGCCCGGAACTGTGGCCAAAGATTGCCCGAGAACGGAAGGATCAATTCTACGCCATACCGATCCGAGATCCTGCGCAAACGATACGCATCCTGTCGCAATTGAGCGATCGGGCGCACATCCACCCATTGCCTTTGACTTTTTACCTGAACCAACGTAGTGCGCTCCATGATCGATACTTTCCAAGCGACCGCTACTATGGCAAGAAGTAGGACAACGATTATCGGTCCGACGGAGGAACGCTTCTCACCGATGAACAAGGTCAGCGCCCAGAAAAGCAACAGCGGCAAGGCCAAGAACATCCTGGAAAGAGGGAAGAAGACGGAATCCCAGCCCTCATGTGTCTTTTCCATTCCGAGCGAAAGCAGTATGACCACTACCGGGGCCGCAAGCCCAATGACCAACGGCCACATTCGACGGCGCACGGCCAAGACAAGTAGAGCTATCAGCACTGCGCCAACGAGCGACCCAACGGGCCAGACCAACGGCATCAGCCATTGGAAGTGCGCATCCAACCGGGAAAGGCCGTCGAGCATGCGCGAAGGATCGAAGGCGAGTTGCTCCGGTCTCAAACGGTGGATGATACGATCGACATGTGCTGTACACCACAACTGCGAAATGCAGTGCGCAATTGTACCGGGAGCAAGGCCGATCAGGAGGAGCAATGCGTGCTTTGGCCTCGGACGTTGCGAGAGGATGTACCAGCAGGCATAACCCACGGTGAAGATCACGGAGTTCGGGTTGATGTACCAAGCGATGGAGATGATCGCACCTGTGAGCAAGGAGCGTAGGGTGGCATTGCGCAGGTCCATGACCCAGGGCAGCAGAGCAAGCGGTACAAGTCCAGTGATGAATCCGCGGGACATGGTCGTCATCAAGCTGAATTCGACCGGCAGGAGCAAAGGCAGTGCAGCAGATGGCCGCATTCATTCTGCGATGAAGGATGTGCCAGAGCGTGAACGACCAATACGGCAACAAGCCGAGACCCGTGGTGACGATCGGCATGATCCACCACAGCGGAAAGCCGAGCCTGGTGAACGGGGCCGCGACCAGTGATTCGAGCATCGGCCCGTAGTTCTGGCCGTAGTAGTAAGGGCCGCGAAAGAACCCTTGCCCATAGTCAACAGCCGCAGCCCAGATGATGGTGTCATCGGTGCTTACGAAGTGGTTGTCGTAGTACCAGATCGCAAAGGCCCTTTCAAGCACACCCAGTGACAGTAAGGCCCAAGGCAACAACCGCTCGATGCGTGACGCGGAAGCTCCGCTACTCAAAGGGATTACCATGGACCGGAATGCATTTGCCGATCCAATGTAGGGTGGGTCCGGTGATCGCCCTAGAAATTCGGCTTCAGCATGTACTTGCTGTAGAAGCTGTTAATGGCGTCCACGGCCTCTTCCGGCGTGTCAACCATGCTGAACAGCTCGATGTCCTCCGGATTCACATTCTTGTATTGGTCGCCCATGGTGGTCTTGATCCAGTCGTAGAGGCCCTGCCAGTACTTTGTGCCGACGAGGATGATCGGAAAGCGTCCGATCTTCTGGGTCTGGATCAGGGTGAGCGCTTCGAAGAGCTCGTCCAGTGTACCGAAGCCGCCGGGCAATACGATGAAGCCCTGGCTGTACTTGATGAACATCACCTTCCGCACGAAAAAGTAATCGAAGTTGATGCTCTTCTCCTTGTCGATGAAAGGATTCGGTTGTTGCTCGAACGGCAGTTCGATGTTGAGGCCCACACTGGTGCCACCGCCGCGTTGTGCGCCTTTGTTGGCAGCTTCCATGATGCCGGGACCGCCGCCGGTGATCACGCCGTAGCCGTTGCCGGTGAGTTGGAAGGCGATCTCCTCGGCCAGCTTGTAAGCCTCGGCATCGGGCTTGGTGCGCGCACTTCCGAACACGCTCACACATGGCCGGATCCGCTGCATCGCCTCGAAGCCTGCAACGAACTCGCTCATGATCTTGAAGATCGCCCAGCTATCGTTGGCCTTCACTTCGCTCCAGCCTTTGCGTTTGAAGGCTTTCTTGATCCGGCGTTCGCTGTCCTGTTGGGCGTGTAGGGTCTTTGCCATGGGAAGATGAATGAATCGGGGCGCGACTCCGGGTCGAGCCCGGGGTGACAGCGCCCGTACTAATTAAGCTCTGCTTTGAGGTAAGGAAAGGTATGTCCACGCCCCATCAACACCACCTCTTCCGGTGTTCCGCGCGCCACCACTTGTCCACCGCCGGCACCGCCTTCGGGGCCCATGTCGATCACATGGTCGGCCACTTTGATGATGTCCAGGTTGTGCTCGATCACCAGCACGGTGTTGCCGTGGTCCACGAGGCGGTCCAGTACGTGGATCAACTGCTTCACGTCCTCGAAGTGGAGCCCGGTAGTGGGTTCGTCCAAGATGTAGAAGGTGTTGCCGGTATCGCGCTTGCTCAGCTCGGTAGCCAGCTTGATGCGTTGTGCCTCCCCGCCGCTGAGCGTTGTGCTGCTCTGTCCGAGCGTGACGTAGCCGAGGCCGACATCCATCAGCGTGCGCAGCTTCGTATTGATGTGCGGGATATCCGTGAAGTGTACCACGGCTTCTTCCACGGGCATGGCCAAGACGTCGGCGATGCTCTTGCCTTTGTAGCGCACTTCCAACGTTTCGCGGTCGAAGCGCTTGCCGCGGCAGGTCTCGCACGGCACGCTTACATCGGGCAGGAAGTTCATTTCGATGGACCGCACGCCGGCGCCTTTGCAGGTTTCGCAGCGGCCACCCGGCGTGTTGAAGCTGAAGCGTCCGGCCTTGTAACCACGGATCTTTGCGCTGGGCAGGTGGGCATACAACTCGCGGATGTGATCGAACATCCCCGTGTACGTGGCGGGATTGCTGCGCGGTGTTCGACCGATCGGGCTTTGGTCCACCTCGATCACTTTGTCGATGTGTTGCAGGCCCTCGATCTTGCTGTAGCTCAAGGGGTGTGCATCGCTTCGGTAGAAATGTTTGTTGAGGATCGGGTACAACGTGTCGCCGATCAATGTGCTCTTGCCACTGCCGCTCACACCGGTAACGCAGATGAACTTGCCGAGCGGGAAATCGACATCCACCTTCTTCAGGTTGTTGCCTGAAGCGCCGCGCAGTGTGATGCGTTCGCCACTTCCTTTGCGGCGCACTTTCGGAACGGCGATGCGAAGTTCGTTGCGCAGGTATTTCGCTGTGGTGCTGTCACCCAAAGCAAGATCATGTGGATGGCCTTGGGCTACGATGCGTCCACCGTGTTCACCGGCACCGGGGCCGATGTCGATCAGGTGGTCGGCGCTCATCATCATCTCCTTGTCGTGCTCCACCACGATCACACTGTTGCCACCATCGCGCAAACTGCGCAGGCTGTTGATCAGGCGTTGGTCATCCCGTTGGTGCAGGCCGATACTGGGCTCGTCAAGGATGTAGAGCACGCCCGTGAGCTGGCTGCCGATCTGCGTGGCAAGGCGTATTCGCTGCGCCTCACCACCCGAGAGCGAACGCGCGCTGCGGTCCAGCATCAAGTAGTCGAGACCGACATCAAGAAGGAACAAGCTACGCGCGGTGATCTCTTTCACAGCCTCCTTGGCGATAATCGCTTTCTTCCCATCAAGGCGCTCCACAAGGCCGGTCATGAACACATGAAGGTCCGCAATGCTCATGCTGGAAAGCTCGAAGATGTTCTTGCCATCGAGGCGGAAGAACATCGAGGTCTTCTTCAAGCGGCTGCCGTTGCATTCGGGGCAGGTCACCATGTGCGTGAAGCTGGCGGCCCATTTCTGCGCGGTCTTCGGTCCTTCTTCGGCTTGTTCCAGAATGAAGGGGATGATCCCTTCGAACTGCACGTTGCGATCGCTGAGGCCCACGCTGCTGCTCACCTTCAACGGTTCGTCCATGCCGTTGAGCAAGGCCACGAGCACCGTATCCTCCATCTCTTCGAGCGGTGTGTTCAGGTCGTGCCCGAAACCACCTAACACCGCTTCGATCTGTTTGAAGACCCACGTGTTCTTGTAGCTGCCGAGCGGAACGATGGCACCGCGCTTCACGCTCTTGCTGCGGTCGGGAACGATCTTGTCCAAGGCCACTTCCGTCACTTGTCCAAGGCCGCTGCACTTGGGGCAGGCGCCGTAGGGCGAGTTGAAGCTGAACAGGTTCGGTTCTGGTTCTTCGTAGGCGATCCCGCTCGTCGGGCACATCAGGTGGCGGCTCAGATAACGCGCCTCATCGGTCTTCACGTGTACCACCATGAGGTTGCCCTTTCCATACTTCATGGCAGTGGCGCAGGTCTCGGAGATCCGCTTGCGATCGGTCCCTTTGATCTTCAAACGGTCGATGACCAATTCGATATCGTGGACTTTGTACCTGTCCAAACGCGGACGTGTGGTAAGGTCGATCACCTTGCCGTCCACACGGGCGCGCAGGAAGCCCTGCCGCAGGAACTGTTCGAAAAGCTCGCGGTAATGTCCTTTGCGGCCGCGGATGATAGGAGCGAGGACAAGGATCTCGTGGCCATCGTGCTCTTGCAGGATGAGGTCCACGATCTGTTGATCGGTGTAGCGCACCATGCGCTCACCGGTCACGTAGCTGAACGCATCGCCGACGCGGGCATAGAGCAGGCGCAACAGATCATAGATCTCCGTGATCGTGCCCACCGTGCTGCGTGGGTTGCGGCTGATCGTCTTCTGTTCTATAGCGATCACGGGGCTGAGGCCGGTGATCAAGTCCACATCGGGCCGTTCAATGCCGCCGAGGAATTGGCGGGCATACGCGTTGAAGGTCTCGATGTAGCGGCGCTGCCCCTCGGCATGGATCGTATCGAAAGCCAGCGAGCTTTTACCGCTTCCGCTAAGTCCGGTGATCACAACGAGCTTATCGCGCGGGATCCTGACATCGATGTTCTTCAGGTTGTGTACGCGGGCGCCGAGCACTTCGATGTAGCCCCCCTCCGCCACCGCCGCTGGCAGGGCATCCTTCAAATTCACGTCCGTCTTCAAGGTCTGTTCAGCAGCAAGGGCTCAGTCCTGCGCGGGTGGCACAGAGTCAAAGCCTTCAGCGGGAAGCAGGACGGTGTAGGTCTTGCCCCCGCGGTTGGTAAGGTGGTTGTCGCGCAACCAAGGATTGAGCAATTTCAAGGTCTTGTAATCGGTGCCTTGCCCGATCGCGTAATCGGTCAGGTCGGCCACCGGTCCGGTGATCTCCGCTGCTCGCGTCAGGTACGGTGCGTAAAGGTCTTTTTTCCGCAGGTGGAAACCATAGCGTTCGGGATCGCGCATGATCTCTTTCATGGCCATGATGCGGTAAACATAGCGGGCTGTCTCTTCGTTGAGCAACAGGTCGAAGTAATTGTCGCGCTTTTGGCGACCGAGCTGCTTATCCACGCCACCTTGGCCCAAATTATACGATGCTGCGGCCAACGCCCAGTTGCCATACTTCGCATACCCGTTCTTCAGATACTTGCAGGCTGCCATGGTGCTTTTCTCCACGTGGTAGCGTTCGTCCACTTCGCCATTCACTTCAAGCCCGTGGGTGCCTGCGGTCTCTTTCATGAACTGCCAATACCCGGCCGCACCAGCCGGTGAAACCACGTTGGTCAGGCCGCTCTCGATCACGGCGATGTACTTCATGTCCTCTGGCACACCCTCACGCTCCAGGATCCGCTCGATCATGGGGAACCAGCGGGAAGCGCGCTTGTGGGCCAGCAGGGTGTTGCTCTGCCAGTAGGTATTTACAAGCAGTTCACGGTCCAGACGTTCGCGCACATCGAGGCGCTGCAGCGGCACTTCTTCGCCGCAGAAGCTCAACTCGTTGGGCAGGGTGAGGGAAAAGACCTTGTAGCCATCATTGAAATTGCGCTGGTGGTCCAAGTCATTGTCCACCACGAAGGTGGAGTAGGTGAACAGGTGAAGTCCTAAGGAACCGCCCAGCAGCAGCAGGGCCCAAAGCGAGGTCCGCAGGGCGATGTGCAAGGCATTGGGTAGGTTGTTCATGGTTTCAAGGGATGCGTGCGACGCTTGAGTATGATGGCCGTGATCAGGAGTAAGAGCGCGTACGTAACGAAGATGGTCGTGTGAAGGTTCTTCCAAACAGGGATATAGCGGAACATCACGAAGGTAAGGAACACGTGCAAGAGTGAAAGCGCGATGAAGATGAGGGCCACCTGCCCGTCGCTGAGGCCGCTGTAGCTCAGGTGATGGGTGGTGTGGTCGCGCCCTCCCACGAACGGCGAACCTCCGCGTGCCATGCGGGAGAATGTGACCACGGTGGTATCCACGATGGGCAGCAGGAAGACAATGACCGCACCGATCACTTGGCGCGCCGGTTCCGAGTCGCCGGCCATGTTGGGGGTGTTCCAGAAGAAGCGGATGCCTACGAATGCGAGGAAGACGCCGAGGAATTGGCTGCCCGTATCGCCCATGAACATGCGTGATGGGTTCCAGTTGAAGAAGAGGAAACCGGTGAGCGAAGCCATCGAACCTACGAGCAGCACCATATAAACGGGGTCAACTGGACCGATGACGAGCATGACCATAAGGCCGGCGATCAAGATGCTAATGGACACCGATGTAGTGATGCCGTCCATGTTGTCCAGCATGTTGATGGAATTCATCACACCCACGACCCAGAACAAGGTGAGCAGGACATTGGCCCAATACGCTTCGAACAGGTCGATGCATGAACCGGACGCCACCAATATCCCGCCGCAGGTCACCTGGATCAGGAACTTCAGGATGGGTTTGGTGTTGTACGCATCGTCGGCCAGGCCCATGAGAAAGCCCAACGATGTTGCGGCCAGAAGGCCGAGCAGATCGGGCCGCAAGGCCTCGGCACCTTGTCCGGGAAAGAGCACGCTATAGAGCGAGAACGATGCCAGGAAGAGAATGTAGAATCCGATCCCGCCAAGGGAAGGCTTTGCCGTGCTGCTCCAACGTACAAGGGTCTGGTCCTGATCACGCATGCCCAAGGTGCGTGCGAAGCGCATGAACACCGAGTTGATCACCAAGCTGAACACCAAGGCTGCGAAGAACAGCCCGGAGTAGATCAAGAAGAGTTGTGTAGGACTGTACATGGCCCTTTGGTCAGGCTTTACGTAAGTCCCAATGGGAGCGGAATGGAAGACCTTCCTGGTCCTTATCGCTGACCACCGGGAGCTCGACACCCCAGCTGATCGCCAGATCGGGATCGTTCCAAAGGATGGTGCGTTCCGAGGCCGGATGGTAATAGGCGGTACACTTGTAGGCGAACACGGTATCCTCTTCCAACGCTAGGAATCCATGTGCGAATCCCGGCGGCACCCACAGTAGGTCCTTGGTCACTCCATCGAGCCGGACCGCATAATGCTGGCCATAGGTGGCGCTGGTGGGCCGGATGTCAAGGACAACGTCCAGCACGGCACCCCGGATCACATGCACGAGCTTTCCTTGCGCGTGGGGCTCCAACTGGAAATGCAGGCCGCGCAGGACATGGCGGGCAGAAACGCTCTCATTGTCCTGCACAAAGGGATCCGGCGAAGCCGTAAGCTCGAGGAAGGCCCGTTGGCTGAACGTCTCCAGAAAATGACCACGCGGATCAGCGAAGATGCGGGGGCGCAACAGCGCGAGCCCAGCGAGCGGGGTAGTGATGCGTTCGATCATGACCTACCGAAGAGCCAGCTGAAAAAGCGGGATTTGTTGCCCGATAGTTCCTCGTAGTAGCCACCACCGTATCCTTGGCCATAGCCGTAGCCATAGCCGTAACCATATCCGTAGTTGTACCCGTATTTGTTGCGTTCGATATCCACACCGTTAAGGATGGCGCTCAAACGGGTGATGCTGTTCTCGTTGATCAGTCGGTCCACGTTCTGCACGAACTGCTTCTTACTGTAGTCCGATCGGAAGATATAGATCGGGAAGTCGGCGCGCTGGATCATGGGAATACCGTCCGTGACCAAGCCTACAGGAGGGTTGTCGATCAGGACGATATCGTAGATCAACTTGAGTTCATCGATCAATGCGCTCATACGCGCGCTGATGATCAGTTCGGAAGGATTCGGCGGAATGGGGCCGGCAGTGATGAAATCAAGTCCAGGGAGCGTGCTGTGCTGCACGCAACTTTCCACCGTATCCTTCCCGATCAGCAGCGTGCTCATGCCGCGGATATTCTCGACCCCGAACCCAAGGTGGATCTTGGGTTTGCGCATATCGAGATCGAGGATGATGACACGCTTGCCACCGAAGGAAATGATACCTGCGAGGTTGATGGCCACAAAGGTCTTGCCTTCACCGGAGATCGTACTGGTGATCGCGATGGTCTTCGGCCCGGACGTGTTGTCCACGAATTGGAGGTTGGTGCGGATCGTCCTGAACGATTCAGCGATGAGGGACTTCGGGTTCTTGTCGATCAGCAACTGGGAGATAGGGATCTCCTTTTTGTACTTGGGCACCATCCCAAGGATCGAGATGCTGGCGTTGGAGAGTTTCGCAATATCGTGCAACGAGGTGATGTTGTCGTGCAGGATATAGCGGAATAGAACGATGAGGAAGCTCAGGATCACACCGGTGAAGATGTAATAGACCAGCACCAAGTTCCTATTGGGCGCTATCGGGGCGGAGGGCTTGGTGGCGCTTTCCAGGATCCGGTTCTCGGGAACGAACCCCGCTTTGCTGATCCTGTACTCGATGTCTTTTTCAAGCAGGAGCGTGTAGTACTTCTCGTTGATGGTGAACACCCGCTCGATGCGGGCGAGTTCGAACTCCTTTTCCGGCAGCGACCTGAATTTACCTTCGAACACATCGCGTATGGTGTTCACCTCGGTGCGCCTTTCCTCGGCCCTCTGCAACAGGTTCCTGATGCTCTCCAGTACCACCCGTTTCTGGATATCGATTTGGCGCTCAAGCGCTTGGACCATCAAATTTTGGTCGGTCGCTTCCAAATAGAGTTCCTCGCGCTGTTTCAGTAGTTCCAACAGCGCAACAATGGTATGGTCGAGCAGTGTCTCGTATTCCGTTCCGGTAAGTAGGGGGAGAAGGTCGTACGAATTGATATCGGGCTTCGGTCGATCGGTCGCTTGTTGTATGGCCTTGAGGAGTTCGATATCAAGGGTCAGCTTGATCACATCATCCTCGTATTTCTGCGAACGCTCCAGGAAAATAGGCGTCATCTGTTCCAGATCGGCCACTTGGTTCTCCGTGCGGAAGTGCTGCAGTCTGTATTCAGAATCCTTGAGTTGGAGCGCTACCGTATCCTTCTGTGCCCGGATGAACTGGATCACGCTTTCAGCACTTTCGGTACGACGCTCCACATCGTAAATGATAAAAGATTCAGCCATGGCTTGGGCAAGGTCCCTGGCCAAGGCGGAATTCTCATCGCGGCAGGTGATCTCCACGGTCTTGGCCGTCACGTCCAGCGGGTTCACATTGATCCGTGAGGCATACCGTTGCAACAGGTAGGCTTGGGAATTGATACGGAAATAGAGGTTGCGCTCTGCGGCCCCGTCCAATACCATTGCTTGGTCCAACGCGATAGTACAGGTCAGGTGCGGCGTGCGGATGGGTTCCGAGCGAGCGAACGTTCCTTCGAAGGTCTTTCCCGACGCCGTGTAGGTGATCCTGTAGCTGGTCGGGGATGAGATGTCCAAGAAGATCGGCACATCACGCACAAGGGTATCCAATACCACCAAGTTCCGCACGTGGAAGGAAGTCCATGTGTAATATTCCTCGGTCAGGATCTGGCCACGGTTGAAGTAGCTGACCTCCAAGGGCAGTTTCTGCAGCACGCGGTTGATGAAGAACTTGGACCGCATCAGTTCCACATCGGCCTGCAGGTTGTTGATGTCCTCCGTAAAGGTCTCCATGCTCAGGACCTGTTTGGCAGTGTTGCTTTCACGCAACTGGATCAGGGTCCTGGCCTCGTAGGTAGGTGCGGTGTAACGCAGGTAGATCAACGCTGAGGCGAGCGCCGTGAGGATGCACAGCATGATCCATATCAGGCTGCGCTTTACGATGAACAGGAACAGGCCGAGCTCGAACTCCTGGCTGAAGTTCGTAATGCGCTCCTTGTAGCTCTCGAAATTGAGGTTGCGCTGGCTGATGTCCTCGTTCAACATACTCCGCTATTGGAAATTGCGGGTCACGGCCAGGATCAACAGAACGCTGGAAATCAGTGTGATGAAGGGCGTGAGGTTGTTGACCGCCTCGCGAGCGAGGTCCGGATTGGGTTGCACATAGACCACGTCATCGCCCTGCATCACCATGTCCGCATATTCCAGACCACTGATATCGCTCAGGTCGAATTGGTAGACCAAGCGTTTTCCTGAGCGGTCGTAGCGGAACACTTTCACCTTGTGGGCGTTGCCACGTTTGTTCATGCCACCGGCCATCCCGATAACTTCCAGGAGGGATGTGTTGCTGTTCTCCAACTGTACCACCCTGGCATCTCCACCACCGCCCGGGAACACCACCACCCTTCGGTTCACGACGATGAGTTGGACATATGGCCTATTGTAATACGCCGTGTATTTTCCCTCCAAGAACGCCTCTCCTTCGCGCAAGCTCATGCCGGACAATGAGGTCCGTCCGAGCAAAGGCAGTTTCACGAATCCATCAGCATCAATGTAGTAGTTGAAGTTGCTGCGTTGCATGATGGAAGCCTCTCGGGCACCGCCCTCCGAGACCAGGTCGATCATCTTGAAACCGTCGTTCGCAAAAAGGCGGAACTGGATCACGTCGTTCCGCTGCAGTTTCAAGTTCGCTTTCACAGTGTCGGTGATCTGGTCGAACTGGTAGTCCCGGGACGTCTTGAACATGATGTCCCGGTTGATGGTGCAACCGGTAAGGAGCAAGCCCATAATGAGACCATAGGCTCCGGTACGTGTCAGGTTCCGCGTCATGTGCGCGCAAAAGTAGCGATCCCGGCCGGGCATGGTCAGTTCAAGAGCGTGCGATACATGGCATCGGTGTCTTGGACCAAGCGGGTGTAGTGGAAGCGGTCGCGCACATGCTCCCAGCCCCCTTGTCCGATGGAGCGCCGCAGGGCCTCGTTCTCGACCAGTCGTGTAAGGTGCTCCTCCAAGCCATCTACATCCCCGCTCGCGCTCAACAGGGCGGTACGGTCGGGTAGCACCACGTTCTCAATGCCACCCACGCGGGTGGTGATAACGGGTCGATTGGCCGCTTGGGCTTCGATCAGGCTCACGGGCGTACCTTCGTTCAAACTGGTCAGCATCACGATATCCACGCCGGCGTTCACGATATCCACCTCCTTGATCCACGAGGTGAAAGTTATGGTCGCATGTGCCACCATGGGCTTCCAGTTCACACCGTGCCCAAATCCGTGCCCATTGAAATAGGGTCCTTGTACTTGGCTCATCCCCAGTTCATTCACGCGTTCCTGCAGGCGTTCACGCTCCTCGCCATCGCCAACAATGAATGCGCGAAGGCGCGTTCCTGTCTTTCGGCTCACCCGGGCGATCACTTCCAGGAATAGATCGTGGTTCTTGATCGGTACCAAGCGACCTACGATACCCACGGCGATCTCATTGTCCGAAACACCGTAGACGCGCCGGAAGAGTTTCCGTTTCTCCTCTTGGTCCGTTTGGAAGCGGGATAGGTCGAAGCCCAACGGGATCACGCTCACTTTCTCGCCCGTGGTAATGCGGTGCTCGTCCACGAGTTCGCTTTTCTGCAGATCGCTGATGGCCACAATTCGGGAGGAGCGACGGGCCAAGAAGCGTTCGATGTTCTTGTACAGGGCGGTTCGCACCGGGCCGAAGTAGCTGTGGAAGACGTGCCCGTGAAAAGTGTGGACAATGGCCTTTACACCAAGGTCGGCAGCGGCCATACGGCCCACAGCACCGGCCTTTGCCGCGTGGGTGTGTACAATGTCCGGCTTGAATTCCTTGATCAGCTTCTTGATGCGGTTATACGCACCTCGATCGCGCCATGGGGCCACCTCACGTTGTAATTCCGGCAGTATCATGGGTTCGATCCCCAGTCCGTCCAGAATGTGGTGACTGCCTGCTTCGGTGGCTTCTTGGCTGCCGCCCACTAAAAGCGTATCATAATCATTGGGCAGGTACTTCGTCAAGTAGGCCGCATTGTGTGTGGGGCCGCCGAGGTTGAACCGGTTGATGATGCGAAGGACCCTGGGCATATGTTCTAACGGTCAGCGAAGGTAACCCTTGCGGTGGCAAGGCTCCCGATCTCTCAACGACCGTGCTTGTTCCACCACGCTAAGTAGACGAGCAAAGCATGCACGGTTGCCTGCGAAGTACCTGGCATTGATGACCGTAACTGCTTCAGGACGTTGCTGGCAGCGGTCCAGTCCAAACCAGCATGATCCACGAGATCCTTCTTGACCAGCCCGTCCACAAAGGTTGCCAGCGGGCCACGGAGCAGTTCGAGAAGGGGAACTTCAAAGCCTTTCTTGCTGCGTGTCATAACAGTGGTGGGCAGCAGGTGCCCGAAGGTCTCGCGTAGGATGTGTTTGCCTGACCCCTTGTGCAGCTTGGATTCGGCCGGCAGGCTGAAGGCGAATTCCACCACGCGTTTGTCCAAGAAGGGAGTGCGCACCTCAAGTGCATGGGCCATACTGGTAAGGTCCACCTTGTGCAGCATATCGTTGGGCAGGGTGCTCAACACATCGGCCAGCAAGGCGCCGTTCATGCCGGGCATTCGGGCAAAAGCATTGGTGAACTGGACATCCCGTGACCGCATGGCCTTCGGATCGGTATGCGCGGCAACAAGCGCATCGGCCTCTTCGTGCGTGGTAAAGGCGGCGAGCTCTTGGAATCGACGCTCCTCAGGAATTGCGGCAAGTCGTGCGAAGCGGTCGTATTGGCGGAAACGATTCTGCCATTTGCCGTTGCGCGAACGCGGCAGCATGCGCCACAACGGCGCCAACAGTTGCACCGCTTGTTCCTTTGCACCGGGCGAACGCCACCGCAATTCCGCTTGGTGTTTGGTGTAGCCTCCGAAGACCTCATCCGCGCCATCTCCGCTCACGGCCACTGTGACTTGCTTGCGCGTGCGTTCACACAGCATAAAAGAGGGTAGGGCGCTGCTATCGGCGAAGGGCTCGTCGGTCGCGGCCAACAGACGTGGGTAATTCTCGGCAAGTTCTTCGCGCGTCAGTTTGAAGGTGCTGTGATCGCTCTTGATGTGGCGCGCCACTTCTTCCGCGTACTGGGTTTCATCGAAGTACGGATCATCGGCATACCCGATGCTGAAGGTGTGCAGGTGCTTGTGATGCCGAGCGGCAAGCGCACTTACGATGCTGCTGTCCACACCACCGCTAAGGAAAGCACCAACGGGCACATCCGCGATCAAGCGCAGGCGCACCGCATCGTCCATCAGGTCGAACAAGGTCTTCCGGATATCCTTCGATGGATGGATGCGCTTGCTCGCTTCCACCAGATCGTACCACCGCTCCACCTGTACACCGTTCGCATCAACCTTGATGGAATGACCGGGGAGCAGTTTGTGCGTGCCTTCGAAGACCGTGTAAGGCGCAGGGATGTAGTGGTAAGCGAAATACTGCTGCGCAGAAAGCATGTCCTGCTTGCGATCCGCACCGAGTGCCAGCAAGCTGCGCAACTCGCTGCCGAAGAGGAAACGCCCATCGCCCACGCTCCAGAGCAAGGGCTTTACGCCGTAACGGTCGCGCGCAACGAAAAGGGTGTCGGTCTCCGCATCGTGTATCGCCAGTGCGAAGAAGCCATTGAGGTCGTGCAGGAAAGCAGGTCCTTTCAGACTATATAGCCGCAGGACGATCTCCGTATCGGACCGGCTTCGGAATACGTGCCCTTCCAGTTGCAGCTGTGCGCGCAGTTCTTGGAAGTTGAAGACCTCGCCGTTGAAGACCATCGTGTAGCGGCCACCCGTATCGGTGAACGGTTGATGGCCCCCGGACGACGTATCGATGATGCTGAGGCGACGATGGCCCAGCACAGCTCTGCCATCCACATGGATGCCTTCATCATCCGGACCGCGGTGGGCGATGCACTGCAACGCTGCGCTGATGCGATCACCCGTTGCCGGGCGGCCAGTATCGATCTGGAAGGTTCCGGCTATGCCGCACATGGTCGTTGTATCTGGTCCACCTGTTGGGCGGTGTGCTGTGGCACACCACCTGCGGGTCGGACATGTCCGACCCCTACAGGTGGATGACCTCGCCGTATGCCGCTGCCGCCGCTTCCATGATGGCCTCGCTCATCGTGGGGTGGGGGTGTATGGTCTTGATGATCTCATGGCCGGTAGTCTCCAACTTCCGAATGCTCACGCACTCGGCGATCAACTCGGTGACGTTGTAGCCGATCATGTGTGCGCCCAGCAGCTCGCCGTACTTGGCATCGAAGATCAACTTCACGAAACCGTCCTTGGCACCTGTTCCGGCCGCCTTGCCGCTGGCGCTGAAGGGGAACTTGCCGATCTTGATGTCCAGACCTTTCTCTTTGGCTTGCTTCTCGGTGATGCCCACGCTGGCCACTTCGGGGATGCAATAGGTGCAGCCGGGGATATTGCCATAGTCGATCGGTTGCGGGTTTTTGCCGGCGATGGCTTCCACACAGGTGATGCCTTCCGCGCTGGCCAAGTGGGCCAATGCAGGGCCGGGGATGATGTCGCCAATGGCGAAATAACCGGGAATGTTGGTGGCGTACCACTCGTTCACCTTCACCTTACCCTTGTCCGTCACGATGCCCACTTCTTCCAAACCGATTCCTTCGATGTTGGTTGCGATGCCAACGGCGCTCAGCACGATATCGCAGTCGATGGTCTTTTCTCCGGCAGCGTTCTTCACGGTCACTTTGCAGCCTTTTCCGCCCGTGTCCACGCTGGTCACTTCCGAAGCGGTCATCACCTCGATGCCTTGCTTCTTGAAGCTCTTCTCCAGTTGCTTGCTCACCTCTTCATCTTCTACGGGAACGATGTTCGGCATGAACTCCACCAAGGTCACTTTTGTGCCAATGGCATTGTAGAAGTAGGCGAACTCGCTACCGATGGCGCCGCTCCCAACGACCACCATGCTGGCGGGTTGCGTGGGCAGGCTCATGGCCTCGCGGTACCCGATGATCTTCTTGCCATCCTGCGGCAGGTTGGGCAAAGCACGGCTTCGGGCTCCCGTAGAGATTATAATGTTCTTTGCTTCCAGGGTCTCCTTCTTGCCGTCGGCACTGGTCACTTCCAACTTTTTGCCGGGCAGGAGCTTGCCCGTGCCCATGATCACGTCGATCTTGCTCTTCTTCATCAAGAAGGTCACCCCCTTGCTCATGCCATCGGCCACGCCGCGACTGCGCGCCACCATAGCGGGGAAGTCCGCCTTGGGTGCGCCCACGGTGATACCGTAATCCTTCGCGTGATGGATGTACTCGAACACCTGTGCGCTCTTGATCAGCGCCTTGGTAGGGATGCAGCCCCAGTTGAGGCAGACACCGCCGAGGGATTCCTTTTCAATGATGGCCGTTTTAAGGCCGAGTTGGCTGGCGCGGATAGCGGCTACGTAGCCGCCGGGGCCACTGCCGAGAACGATGACGTCGTAGCTCATCAGGGATGGTGCGTTCTGGTTGGGCCGCAAAACTATCGTTCCGTGGGCAACCACGGCTTCCGGATCGCAGTTCGTTACGCACAGCATCGCTTTTGTGGGTATCGATGCGGCTTCCAACTGCGAGCCGAAAGCTCGGTCGTGGTTCGGAAATACATGACCCTTGCATCTTCCCTGTGCTCCGCTTGGTCCGCTTCTACAGTGTGGAGCCAGCAGCCATTGTCTCGTGGCTTGCAGTTTTAAGAGCGCAGACCAAGGCTCGCGGCTCGTAGCTTCAACCTGGATACCTTCGCCAACATGCCTGAAACAACCTTCCTGCCCGACGCGAACGGCAGCACCAAGCGCCCCGATGTCATATCCGTACTCGGGCTTTTCACTTTCCTGAACGCCGGACTTTTCATCTTGATCTATGTGATCGGGATGTTCGGCATGATGGCGATCGGGAAGATGCCGGCGGATGAATTCGCCCAATTGATGCACGATGCCGCCGGGAAATACATGCCGGAAGAACAGATGTTCATCATCGACGACCTCTCGCGGGTGTTGCACAGCAGTGGGCTGCTACTGATGGGCATCTACCTGCTGCGCACCGGTATCCGGCTGTTCGGTGCCATTGGGATCTGGCGTGGCAAGAAGCAGGGCTTTTACATCTATGCCTCTGCGCAATTGATCGGCCTCTTTGCGCCGCACATCGTATTGCCTTGGTCTTTGCTCGGCGTTTTCGGACCGCTCATGACCGTTGCCATCACGGCGATATATGGCAGCCAGTTGAAACGTTTGAGCTGAGGATGCGTGCGCTCCTGTTCAGCGGATTGTTGCTTCTGGAGCGCATCGTGTGCTTGGCACAGCAGACACCACCTCCACAGCCTTTCGCGATCGGCGTAACAGAGACCATCCACTCGTTCGCGCTCCATGAGGACCGCATCCTGAACATCGCCCTACCGTTTGACTATTCCCCGGACAGTGCCGCGCGCTATCCGGTGATCTACCTGCTCGATGGCGGTGCGGACGAGGATTTCATCCACGTGACGGGCGCGTTGCAGTTCGCATCGTTCTTCTGGGTCGACTGGTTGCCGCCGAGCATTCTGGTGGGCATCGCCAACGTGGACCGCAAACGCGATCTCACTTATCCTACCACCATCGCCAAGGATAAAGGAGAATTCCCGACCACGGGTGGTTCGGCCAATTTCATGCGTTTCCTAGGAGAAGAAGTGATCCCATTCATCGATTCCAATTACCAAACATTGGATGGCCGTTTGCTCATCGGGCAATCGCTCGGCGGGCTCTTCGCTACCGAGGTGTTGATGAAGCAGCCGGAACTTTTCCACGGTTACCTGATCGTGAGTCCGAGCGTTTGGTGGGACAATGGCTCTCTCTTGAAACTTGAACCGGCCTTCATCGCTGATCCCACCAGATCTCCGAAGCAGGTGTACATCGCGGTGGGAAATGAAGGGAAGTTGATGGTGAATGGTGCGAAGAAGCTGGCTGCATTGACGCGGAAGAGTGCGACCACCAAGGTTGGCTTCAGTTACCTGCCGAAGCATGATCATGCGAACATCTTTCAACAAGCGGTTTTGGATGGGTTTCGGTGGATGAGAACGGGGGCTAGGTAGCTTTCACGATAGAATCTTGGACGAGTATTCCCCAAGTCTGCGTCCTCACATGCAGATGGGTCCGCCACAACGATGCTGTCCAACTCCCCTGCACAATTACAGACCCGAAAAATGGACGATCAAATGCGCGCCGCCATCGCAGAAGCCCGTCTCGGTCTGTCGGAGGTGCGCCACACCTATCGGTTCCTAGCCGGTGTGCGATGGCAAGATCATAGCACGGGCCACAACAAGCGGGTACACGAGAAGAAACCGAGCCTACATAGCGAAATGGACTGCTTGAACAACGGTCGCATCGGGAGTTAGAAAGGCACCGCGATATATTCCATTTTGATACCGTGCTTCACGTACGCCGGGACCATTGTGCAGTTCAAGACCAGAAAGGTCATCGTTGGCGGATCACGCACCTTCGATGGTGCGCGGATCTTTAGAAAGCCACGCTGTTGAAGTGATCGGTCTGTATCTTCCGGAATGCGTGCGAATGATGGAAGCGTTCATTGCCGCTGTAGTGGAACTCTGGACCGAGGATATCGGCGAGTAGCCGGTCCCAGCAGGCTTCAGACCACGGCCTTGATCAACACCAACTTGCCGTCCTTGGTCACGCAGTAGTACCCGCCGCCCATCCAGCCGCACTGCACGTATCCTTCCTTTTGCAACTCGGGATGCACCAAGGCGGATGCCATGTCCTTTTTGCCTTTGGGAACACCCATTAGTCGAGTGATCAGGGCGGCCATCTCTTTCGGGACGCGCTGCGCCTTCAATTTCTTCTTCTTGGCCATGCCCGAATATAGCACGAACGTTGCGATAATGGGTGTGCCAACAGAAAAGCGGCCACCCCATTCGGAGCGGCCGCTTTCCGGTCGGACTGCAAAGACTACTTCGCCACCACCACGCGGAAATCGGAACGTTTGCCGTTCTCGAACACGAGGTGGAACATGTATGTGCCGGCGCTTACGCCGGTGAGATCGACGGTCATAAGGCTATTTCCACCAACTGCCACTTTCTGCTCACTGACCTTGGCGCCGTTCATGTCGAACAGTTGCAGGTAAGCAGCGCCGCTGAAGCCCTTCATCGGGATATTCAGACGGTCGTTGGTCGGGTTGGGGTAAGGTGTGATGTCGACCTTGTCGTTCTCTTGGATCCCAATGGTGGTCGCATCGATCGTTTGAAGACCCAAAGCAGGAGTGCCGCTCAGTCCTGTGAATCCGTTGAACCATTCTCCATCGGATTGGTTGAGCCCGACAGGTTCAGCGAAGAACTGTGCGTTACCAGTATAGTCCAAGTCCTCATTCCAGCCGTGACGCACGAAGAGGTCGGTGGTGCCTACGCAGAAGAGGTAGCGCTGATTGTCTTGGAACAGGATGGGATCGTCGAACGGGATGAACACAGGCGTGTTCTGCTGGTCGCTGGGGAAAGTGTAGGAGCCGAATGTCAAGGTCTCCAAGCCCGTTGTGCTAGGCCGTGTAAAGGCGGTCTCAATGATGTCGTTCCAGCGGTAGGCTTGCACGGTGGCTACCAAGTCCGTCAGCACACTATCGTTCGGTGCCACTTCGTCTGTTGGAGTGCGCGCGGTGAAATACAGGCCCGTGCCCACCAACCGGCTGGCATTGGTATCGCTGAACTGGATGCAGGTACGGAACTCCTGAGCGAATTCGGCCGGGACCACGGACAGGTTCGACTTCGGCAGCCCGGTCGCATCATCGACAGGACAATAGCTCATCACGTTGTTGAAGGTGAGCGATGTGGTGAAGATGTTATCGAACACGACAGCATCTTGCTCGTCGGATTCTATGGTGTATGTGAACGAATAGGAACCCGAATAGGTGGGTTGGGTGAATTGGGGCAGTTCAACGAAGATGGTATCACCGGGATCCATGAATTGGTCGCTGGAGATCTCGTTGTACAACTCGGTGGCACCTTGTGTCACCACAGCGCGCAACCGGATCGTGCTCTGCGCTTCGGTACCGATGTTGTTCAGGAACGCCCCCAATTGGACCTGGTATTCTGCTGGGCCGGAAGCGATCAGCGATGGTACGGAGGCCGCGCTCGGTATGAGTACATCCTCAACACCTATGCGCAGGTTATAGGGGAACTGGCCAATGGGATTACCGATGAACGCGACGACATCCTCCGCGTCCATCACAGTGCGAATGGTAGATCCGCTGCTTTGGGAGATCAGTACCACGGGGATGGTCACATCCGGGCCGAAGTCCCCGCCTTGCATGTTGATGGCCACATCGTCGGCATTGTTGATGATGATCACCGCGCGGGCACCGGCTACCTGAGCGTTCAGCGCCTTCAAGCCGAAGTTGCACACTCCGCGATAGACCACGGCGATCTTACCGGCCACCTCTCCGGGGTTCACGAACGTTTCACAGGCCAAAGTGTCCGCATCGGTACCATCGCGTCCGAGGCGCAACGTGTCCTCCACGGCGTTGATAGGAAGCGTGATATCAGGCACCCCCCACCCACTTGCCGGCACGGCATAGGCGTTGGCATATGCCCCGAAGATCGAGGCAGGGGACATGACCTGCACTAGAACACTGTCGTTGTTCGTTTGACCGATGGTACAACCTGCGGCGAGCAGGAGACCGGACGAGAGGAGCAATTTCTTCATGGAGCTTTGGACTTGAGAGGTAAAGGCGCCGGGATGACCTTCCGAACGCGTATGGACTGCAATGTTAACCATCGAGCAGCGCATGACAAGTCTTTTTCTGGGACGAAAATGTGGCAGCACTTTCAACCCTGAAGACCGATGGCCAGCGAGCTGATGCTTGATGATCAGGTGGTCGGTATTCGAACTGGGACTTTGGAGCGAATCTTCCGTATTCAGGGCCTTGAGCGTTCGTCGTTCATAAACCCAAGTAGAGCACCGAATTGATATCATTGGTCGATCAAATACGCGCCTGATAAGTGAAGAGGTCGAAGTACCGCCCTTCTTTGGCTATCAATTCCCCATGGGTCCCTCGCTCGGCGATCACCCCCTGTTCGATCACGAGTATCTCCGTGGCTTGACGGATGGTGCTCAAGCGGTGCGCGATCACGAAGGTGGTACGGTCCTTTACCAACTCGTTCAGGCTCTTCTGGATCAACGCTTCACTCTCCATGTCAAGATTGCTGGTGGCCTCGTCCAGGATCAAGATCTTCGGATCGGCCAGCATGGCCCGCGCAATGGCCACACGTTGGCGTTGACCTCCGCTCAGTTTCACACCGCGCTCGCCGATCACGGTATCAAGTCCGAGTTCCATGCGGTCGGTGAACTGGTCCACGTAAGCACCCTTCACGGCTTTCTGCAGCTGTTCCTCCGTGGCATCGGGTCGTGGAAAGAGTATGTTCTCTCGGATCGTTCCTTCGAAGAGGAAATCATCCTGCAACACCACGCCGAGGTACTGACGATAATTGCTCAGGCTCACCTTGCTCAGGTCATTTCCATCAAGGGTGATCTTGCCCGCCGTTGGGTTAAGGAAGGTCGCCACCAATCCCGCGATAGTGCTTTTGCCGCTGCCTGAGGTGCCCACCAGCGCGATCACCGAGCCTTTGTGCGCTTCGAAGCTGACGCCGTGCAGCACGTCCTTGCCCTCTTCATACGCGAATCGAACATCCTTGAATTCAATGTCGCCCTTGATGTCGTTAAGCTTGATCGGCCGCTGATCCACCACATCCTCGGGCTGCATGTTCATGATCTCCTCCGTGCGATCCAGCCCAGCGAACGCTTCGGTGAGTTGGCTGCCGATGTTGCTCATCTGAACGATGGGTGCGATCATGAAACCCAGCAACACCGTGAACTGCACGAATTCGCCGCTCGTGAGTTCTCCATCCACCATTTTAAAGGCACCGATGCCCATGATCCCGGCGCTGGCCAGACCTAGCAGCAATGTGCTCATACTACTGATGAAGGAGGTTGCGGTAAGGCTTGTCTTCACATTGTCGAACAAGCGTTCCACACCTTTCTCGAAGCTCTTGTTCTCTTGCTCCTCTGCGCCGAACCCTTTGATCACGCGCACGCCGTTCAGCGTTTCCGTGAGACGCCCCGTCACTTCCGCATTGATCACCCCGCGTGTACGGAAGATCGGACGGATACGCGCGAAGGCTTTCATGGCTACAAAAGCGAAGATGCCCACCGGCACCAGCGTGAAGAAGGTCATCGTGGGGCTGATCGTGATCAACCAGACCAACGAGATCAACGCGGTGAGCGTGCCACCGATCAATTGCACGAGCCCTGTTCCGACCAGGTTCCGAACGCCCTCTACATCGCTCATGATCCGGCTCACCAACGCACCGCTCTTCGTGTTGTCGAAGAAGCTGATCGGCAGCGAAAGGATCTTACGCTGGACCTGTGTGCGAAGCTGACTGATCAGGAGTTGCGCTTCTACGCTCAACAGTTGCGTGAGTATGTAGCTCGTCACACTTTGGATGAGCAATGCACCGACCACGGCAGCCAAAAGGACCCAGAGCATGTCCAGATCGCCTTGGCCGACCACATCATCCAACAAATACTTCGTGGAGCCAGGCAGCACCATACCTGCCACACGGCTGATCACGATCAGCACCAGACCGATGAACACGTTCTTTCGGCGCGGCCAGATGTACTGACGGAACGCCGTGCGCCACGTAACGGTGGACTTGGTTGTTGGCAGTTCGTCCGCATTGGCACGCACTTGGGCGCGTGGACCCTTCGAGATGCGCTCAGCGCGGGAACTGGGGAATTTATTCGGATCCAATCGGTCGAGAGTAGTTGGGGGCGCCGTCAGTCAATTCTCGGGCCAACTGCTGATGGACCGACGGATCGTCAGGAATAATACCGCGTTCGGCTATCCGAGGTTTCCCGACCTTGCGCCGCCTTTCGCACCAGCGCATCGGCCTTCCCGCTCATGAAGATGCGCATCAACAAGCTCTTGGACCGGGCGCTGATCCCGGAAAACGGTGGCGAACTGCTGTTCTACCAACGCGACGCGGAGTTCACCATTGAAGTGGTGGGGATCCGGGGCGAGTTGATGACGACCGCGCACCATGGTTCCGAAGATGCGCTCGCTGACCTGGCGTTGAAGAAGGTGAAGAACGCAAAGGAAGCCAGTGTGGTGATCGGCGGCCTGGGAATGGGTTTCACGTTAGCTGCTGTCTTGCGGTCGGTAGGAGAGAAGGGAAAGGTGATCGTGGCCGAACTCGTTCCGCAAGTGGTGGAATGGAACAAGGGCCCAATGGGCGAACGTGCCGGTTATCCGGTGAATGATCCGCGGACCATCGTACACCAAGGCGATGTGTTGGAGCTTATCCGCAGTGGAAAGGGATTATACGACGCGATCCTTTTGGATACGGATAATGGTCCGGAAGGCCTGACACAGCCTAGGAACAACCGCCTCTACTCACACCGCGGTCTGCGCTCGGCGTATGATGTACTGAAGCCCGGCGGTGTATTGGCTGTATGGTCCACGCACCCGCATGATCCATTCACCCGGCGATTGGGTATGGCCGGTTTCAAAGTAGAAGAACAGAAGGTGTTCGCGCACCGCGACAAGGGAACAAAGCACCATCTGTGGTTCGCGACACGGCCCTAATGGTATCTGTCGTTCGTTGCACTGGTACTTTTATACCCAGACACGAGCCTTCATGATCATACCGAAACTTCCGCAGCAAAGCCCGAAGGCGACCGTTGAACAGACCATCGGAGTTACCGATGTGAAGGTGACTTACGCACGACCCAGTGCCAAGGGACGCAAGGTCTTCGGCGACCTCGTACCGTTCGGGCAACTGTGGCGCACGGCAGCCAATGCCGGGAGCTACATCACGTTCGAAGCACCGGTGATCATCAACGGCAATGCTGTGGAAGCCGGTCAATATGCACTGTTAAGCTTTCCGGGTGAACTTTCGTGGAAGATCATCTTCAACAGGACCAGCCGCTCGATCCTGTTCGCACCGTACGATGCTGCCCAAGATGTGTTGGTCATCGAGATCCCCGTAGCGCACATGCCGTTCACGGAGACCTTCACCATCGCATTCGATCACTTGACTACCGACGCTGCCGTGCTGGCCATGAGCTGGGAGAATTCACGCGTAGCGTTCACCATTGATGCACCGGCCACCGAGCAAGCATTGAAGAACATCCACGAAGCGCTCGCCGAACCCGATGCTACACCGGGTAACTATCACAATGCCGCTTCGCTTTGCTTGGATCGTGGTGTGCGCCTTCCGCAGGCGTTGGAATGGATGAAGCACAGCGCGGAGAAGGAGCCGAAGTTCTTCACCCTGCGCACCCTTTCCCTGCTATACGCGGCCAACGGAATGAAGAAGGAAGCCATCGAAGCAGCCAAACGTTCCATGGAAATGAGCACGGCCGGTGGATTCGATGCCTTCGTGAAATTGAACGAGGCGAAGATCCGCGAGTGGGAGGAGGACTTGGTCGCGTAAGGCCACCGTAACTCAGTGTTTGAACCGCACGAACAACCTTCCGAAGTTGTCGCTGTCCTTGTCTATCCGGTGGTAAAGCTTCTTTATGTGCGACTGTTGCAGATAGCGTAGCACTTTCTTCTTCAACTGCCCACTTCCCTTGCCCGGTATGATCTCCAACATGGGGATCCTTCGATCCACGCAGTGTTCCATCGCCTCGTCCAAGGCGCGGTCTATCTCTGTGCCTTTGTTGAAGATGTCGTGCAGGTCGAGTTTGTGCTTGGACATGGAGGATCGGATGGTCGGAGAATTAGATGGACAGAGCATGGAATGCCGTTTACGTGCAACTCCAGACACGTGGTGGTTGACGCATCATGGGTAGGACCTCGGAATTTCGGTATGCTAAAAGCTTACGGTCGTCACTTGGTCCCTCATCATACCCGCTGCTTTGGCTTCTATGCTTCGTCATTCAACCTGCCTCCTGTGCATCAATGATACGCTTGTCTGTGATCGGATGCGACTGAGCCAATGCCCTCAAAACGCCTGCCCTATCCCGAAGTAGATCAACCGATCTTCGCTCGATCGGCCATGGTCCAAGGAAAGGATCGTCGATTGGTTCCAAGCGATCCTCAAACCACCACCGTAAGAGATTTTCATATCGCTGAAGTCCATGTTCTGCCAGCGATCCCGCACGGTGCCGGCATCCACGAACGGGGCAACGCTGAAGCCGAAGCGCTGTTTGCCGGCTGTGAACTCCGCGAACTT
>Ga0105048_10001283_pt1 | contig 40845 bp, 45 predicted proteins | sample MAT05_FD_78382 | JGI IMG/M metagenome (GOLD analysis project Ga0105048, IMG submission 78382) | Freshwater microbial communities from Lake Fryxell liftoff mats and glacier meltwater in Antarctica - MAT-05 | ecosystem: Environmental > Aquatic > Freshwater > Ice > Liftoff microbial mat | place... | reverse complement strand
CCTTCGGCAACATGCCCATCGTAAAAAAGCAGTTTCACTACGTGATCGTGGCGATCATCGTCGTGTCCGTTGCGCCTGCCGTGTTCGAGTTTTTCCGGGCGCGCAAGGCCGGCGCGCCGCCCAGCGCCTGACACGTCAGGAATTCGACGTAATCTTCGAGAGTCGGTGCGTTGGAGGAACCCACGGGGGACATAACTTGCAGAACGCATGGTAGCTTGCCGTTACCTCCGCTGGCGAGGCATCGCGCGGCACCTTGGTCGGATCCAAGCGATCCCAGAAGTTGGGAAACGGCAACGGCCGGCCTTCGGCCGCCGCTCGAGCGTTGGCCTCTCGCTGCGCTTCGTTCTTTTTCTGCGTCACAAGAGGCGCGATAGCTCGCGCGGAAAGGAGGGCACACCCCAGCATGAGCCGGCTCTCAGCAGCCTTCTGGCTGCGCCTCAGCTCGCCGCGGCTGCCGGCTCTGCCGCTGCCAACTGGTCCAGCTTGTCGAGCAGCGCGTCGAGCGCCTGCTCGTAGGCTGCCGTCAGATCCTTGGTGCGCTGCTCCATATCTTGGAGCGCCGTTTGGGCTTGGGTGACTTCTTCGTCGACCTTGCCGCGGGCGTCCTGAGCCGCCTGGACGCGCTCTTGGGCGATCTTTTTGCGGCGCGCGGAGGTGGCGGGATCGCTAGCCAACTTGTTTTCTTCCTCGATGCTCTGCTCGAGCGTGCCCTTCACGGCGGAGGCGTCGCGCACCATGGTTTCGAGGCGCTTCTTCTCTTCGATGAGTGCGATGTGAGTGATGTAGCTGGCCTTGGCGATTTCGTCGGCCTGCTTCTCGAGAGTCTCGAGGTTGCTCTTGCCGAGGCCTTCCTCGTTGTCGGCGATGAAGCGGTGCGCCGGGTTGGCTTCGTGGCTGCGCTCTTCGAGCTGCTTTTCGATGGCGCGCTCCTGACCGCGCGCGGCTGCCGAGCCGCCCACATCGATCAACTCCGTCGAGGCCTGCTTCTCCGTCAGCGTGTACCGAACGGCGCCGCTCGTTTGCTGCGCGAGCTTGTCCTTTTCTTCGCGAGCGAAGCGCTGCACCTGCTCGGCTTCTTCGGCGTTGGACGCGTACCCCTGGCTCTTACCGGCGGCGTCAGCGCGCACGACCACCTCGCGAACCAACTTGTAGTCGGTCTTCTTCAAGGCATCCGGATAGGTGGGCAGCTCGCCGTTGATGCGGGCGACATCGGCTTCGCCGTCCGTCACGCCTTGACGGGCCTGCCCCAAGCTACCGGGGTAACGCTCGGCGTAGCCGCTCTCTCCAGCGGAGGAGGCGACCTGGGGCCCCTGCTGCTGCTCCGCGCAGCCCGAAAGCCAGGCCAAGCCCAATACCAAAGCTACGGAACCGACGCGCCCTTTGCCCCAACTCTGCTCGATCATGGGGATTGCCTTACAGCGCTGCTGCATCGGGCGTCAATCGTGTCCCTCAATCTTGCGGATCCGGAGGCGTGGAGTCGGCCTGACGCCGCTCGTGAATGATCGAAGCAATGGTGCCTATGGCCAAAAGTGCAGCGATCACAGCCAGCGAAACGAGCGGATGGATATCGAACTCGTGCCAATGGTGCGTGACCAGCATCTTGAGACCCACGTAAATCAAGATCACGGCCAGCGTGGGCTTGAGATAGTGGAAGCGATCAAGCGCCGACTGCAGTGCGAAGAACAAGGAACGCAGACCGAGGATAGCGAAGACGTTCGAAGTGAAGACGATGAACGGATCGAGCGTCACGCCGAACACGGCCGGAACCGAATCCACAGCAAACAGCACGTCCGTGGCCTCGATGGCGATCAAGGCGAGAAACAGCGGCGTAACGGCCTTCTTGCCGTCGACACGGGTGAAAAAAGCAGTGCCGTGAAAGTCTTTGGCGACCGGATACACGCGGCGCACGAAGTGCACGATGGCGTTCTCTTTGACCTCTTCTTCTTCTGAGTCCGGCCCAAACATCTTGGCACCGGTGACGAGCAGCAGGGCGCCCAAAACGTACATGAGCCAAGAAAAGCGATGAATGGCGGCAGTGCCCGCGAAAATCATCAGACCGCGCATGACCAGCGCGCCCAGTACGCCCCAATAGAGAACGCGGTGCTGCGCCAGCGCCGGAACGCGAAACGACGCCATGATCGCGGCGATCACGAAGATGTTGTCGAGGCTTAACATCTTCTCGATCAAATAGGCCGTGAAGAAGCGGATTGCTGCGTCGCTGCCCGACAGAGCCTCTCCGCCCGCGACGATCCAGCCGTGCTCGTAAATGAAGTAGACGGCGACGTTGAACAACATCGACACGCAGATCCACACGCCGGTCCAAGCCAATGCCTCGCGGGTGGAAATGGCGTGCGGCGTCTTGTGAAAAACGCCGAGGTCGAGCGCCAAAAGAGCGAACACGAGCGCGAAGAAGCCGCCCCAAAGAAACAGACTCGGACTCATAGGTGTGACCGTTTCCTAGTCGATCCCCGGCAGGCGCGCGACAACTGCCCCTCGTGGACCCAAAAAATCTGGTCGAATCACATCTGTTCCAGAGTCCGACCTTTGGTTTCATGCACGACCCGGATGACGAACAGCACCGAAAGCGCTGCGAACCCAGCATAGATGCCGTACGAAACGGCCAAACCCAGTCCTGCCAAGAAGACCGGAAAGGTCATGGTCACCAAGAAATTGGCCACCCACTGGACGCTCGCACCGACACTGAGTGCTGCGGCCCGGTACCGATTGGGGAACATTTCGCCGAGCAGCACCCACACGACGGGTCCCCAGGAGACGCCGAAAGAGAACACGTACAGGTTGGCCAGGATCAGAGCCGCGCGACCGATACTGGCGGAGAGCACCAACTCGCCGTCGGGATTTAACGTGCCCTGGGCGAAGCAAGCGGCCAGACTGCCCAGGGTGAGTGCCATACCAATCGAGCCGAACAGAAGCAGCGGCTTGCGACCGGCCCGATCGATCAGGGCCATGGCGACGAACGTCGCCAGCAGGTTCACGCCGCCGCTGCTCAAGTTGACGAGCAAGGCCTCCGCCTCGCTGAAGCCAGCCGAACGCCACAGCACCTCGCCGTAGTAGAAGACCACGTTGATGCCGACGAACTGCTGCAAAACGCTGAGACCCATACCGACCCAAACGAGCGGAAAGAGGCGGCCGGTCTTGGCGTCGACCAGGTCGCGCATCGACGGGCGATGATCAGCTAGCAAGCTTTCTTGCACGCTCCGGACCTGCTCGCGCGCGTCCCCTCCGCCGATACGCGCGAACACTTTTTCGGCGTCGTTCGGGCGGCCGGCGCCCACGAGGAAGCGCGGCGATTCGGGAATGAACAACGTACCGAGCAAGAGCGCCAAGGCCGGCAGAACGCCGACCCAGAACATCCAACGCCACGCTTGATAGCCGAGCCACCACGGCTGCTTGGCCCCGCCCGAGCTCTCGGCGATCACGTAGTTGCTCAAGAAGGCCACGACGATGCCGAGCACGATGGCCAACTGCTGGAGCGACGCCAACCGACCACGCACGGCCGCCGGCGCGACTTCGCTGATATACGCAGGCGCGAGCACGCTGGCTCCGCCCACCGCCACGCCACCCAGCAGGCGATACAGCACGAACTCCGTACTGGTCGCTGCCACGCCAGAGCCAAGCGCGCTCACCGCGAAGCCGACCGCCGTCGCCAGCAGGAGCAGCTTGCGCCCGTAGCGATCCGCCAATGGGCCGGCCAAGAGCGCTCCCACCGCGCTGCCGAGCAGCATCGAGGCGACCGAGAAACCGGTGCCGACCGAACTCGAGCCGAACGCTTCGCTCAGGGCCGACACCGTGCCATTGATGACGCCACTGTCGAAGCCAAACAAGAAGCCCCCGATGGCAGCGACGCTCGCGATCAGAATGACGTAGCCAAAGGACGTCGGCGAAGATCCGCTCATTGCTGCACTATTGTCGCAAAGCCCCAGCCGAAACAAGACCCGCGCTTTGGCCGCTCGCTCTCGACCCGGCCGAAGGCTCATGCCACCTTCCGGCCATGCGACGCGCATGGACCTGGCTCTGCCTCGCCTTCATCGGCTCGTCCGTGGCGTGCGGCCCGCCGCGCGTTCAACTCGACGAACCCGCTCGCAACTACGAACCCGACGACTACCGCTCGATCCTGCGCAAATGGACGCGCGACAGCCAGCTGAACAGCCTCACGGCCATGGACAACGTGCTCACGGTCACGAGCACCTACCATTCCGCCGACTTTCGCCGCGCCTATGTGGCTCGCTACGCCGAGGACTACCGGCTCACCACGGATGACGAGAAGGCCCTTACCGATCGCTCACGGGCCGAAGCCGGTGAGCTCGAGCACTTCTACGTTGCGCTCTACGCGCAGAACGCGAAGTACAACGATCTCAAGCTCGAAGATCCGGCTTGGGTGGTGCGACTCGTCGACGATACCGAGACCGAAACGCCACCGCTCGAGATCCAACCCATCAAGCGACCGGGCGCGATCGAGCGCACGTACTTTCCGTACACTTCGCCGTGGCGGGTGGCCTACCGCATCAGCTTTCCACGCAGGACGACCTCCGGGAGGCCGGCGATCCGCAAAGGAGCGGCCTGGTTTGGGCTCCGATTCGCCGGACCGCAAGGGCAGACGACCTTGGTCTGGAAGACCGGTTGAGCGAGTTCTCTCAGCCCGCCAGCAGTTCGATGAACGGCGGGCAGGTGGCGAGCAGCTCGTGCGCAGCCATACGATTGGCGTAAAGCAAGAGAGCGCCCTTGGAGCCGACCTGCGCGTTCTGGGGCGCTGGGCTGCCACCCAGCAGAGTTTCGGGGAACAAGAAGTCTCCAGGCGCGAGCACCTGAGCGACGCTGCCGTCGGCCGCCAGGATCTCGATCGTACCTGCGCCAACGATGTACAGGCCGTCGACGCTCTTGCCGGCCTTGGCAATCACCTGACCAGGCGCGGGGCGCTTGACGGTACACTTGTCGAGCACCATGCCGCGGAACATGTCGTCGAGCGAATCGCCGAGCGGACCCATCACGGCGCCGGCCAAGGCCTGGTAGCGGTCCGCGACGACGACGAGTTCGTCGGCGACCCAAGGACAGTCGGCAACCGCAGCATCGAAGGCTTGTCGCGAGAAAATGGCGACCCGGCTGCCGGGATCGAAACCGACGACGCGAAGCTGGATACCGGTAATGAGCGAACCGTTCGTGAAGATCACCTCGCCTTTGCGCGCCAAGGCGCAGGCGGCATCGGCAATCGTGGGCATGAGCTGGACGGTGCCATGCGTGACGAGCGCCACACCGAACGAGGCAACTTCTTCGCCGCGCTCGAGCCGCAGCATACGAACGGACGCGAGCAGCTTGGACTGTGCATCCTCGGGTAGATCCTGCAGGCCCGGCACGTCGAGAAGGTTTACGCCATCGACGATCGTCCCTCGCACCCTCATCGAATGCGGGCGCTCTTCTTGGTAGGGTGAACTCTCGATGCGCTGCACCGGAGGCGCCGACGGAATCGCACCCGAAGGCTCTTCTTCGCTCTGGACGAGCGGAGGCGGAGCGAGCAGCTCGGGCTCCGGTTCGCGCATGGCGAGCGGCGACGGCGCTTGACTTGGACGCGAAGGCGGCTCGACAGGCGGCAAGCTGGCCGAAGGCGCCGGTCGAAAAGGCTCGAGACCCCTGTGCGCGATGCGATCGCTGGCGCCCGGCGGACGCGAGGGACGCACCGACGCCATGCCGACGCTGCGCCCCGTGCCGCTGGGCGCAGGCGGCTGGTCGGCAGGACGTTGCGAACGCGCTGGCGGTGGCGCCTGCGGACGTGCAGGTCGATTCATGTCGAGGCTGAGATTGACGCCCAGTTCTTGCTCGATGTCGTCGGTGTCCGTTCCGAGCTGACTCGAACGGCGCGACATCGCTACTTCGGCCGGGCTGCTCAGATCGAGATGCATATCCATGCCGGCAGTCGCGGCGCCGTAGCTTGGGGGCGTGATGCGCGGCTCGGGAGCCTCGACCGAATGACGACTGGTCGGCGCCTCGTCGGCAAAGTCGAGTTCACCGAACTCACGACTGTCGGGCACGTCCGCGCCAAACATGTCGCGCTCGGTCGGACCGCTCGAAGCCGAACTCGGCAAAGCGAAAGCGGGGCGGTCGGTCGGGTACTCGTCAACCTGTGCCTCGGGATCGAACGGCTTTTCGTCGCCATAAAGCTCGTCGCCGAACAGAGCGTCGCCGGCATCCACTTCACCAAACTCAACGGCAGGTGCGTCGCCTTCGGGCATCATGCCCATCAAATCACCGAGCGACACGCCGCCACGCGCGGGCGCAGCTCGAGGCGGTGGTGGTTCGGACTTCGGCGTTGCCTGCGCTGCTGCCATTTCCGCCAGGAAATGCGGCAGATCCGTCATGCGCGTGTCTTCGTCGCCGACGCGGCGCGCAGGCGGCGAGGGAGAGGGACCATCCCGGTCTTCGACGTCCTCGACCTCTTCGATGTCGTCGACGAAGTCGACTTCCTCGACGTCGACATCGACGTCGAACGGGTTCATCACGGGGCGCGCGCTCGGTGGCGGGGGCGGTCGCGGAAAAGGAGTGGGAGCCAACGCGCCGGGCGGCAGCAGGGGCGGGGCCAGAGCAGCGCCGGCCGGCAACGGTGGCGCTGCCGCAACGGGCGCGGCCGGAAGAGCCGGTCCGCGCGTGCCGCGGCGCAACGCTTCGGCCAACTGAATCAAAGCGATCGAGCGCTGGATCTGGCCCACCTCTTCGGCCGTCTCGGCCGCGCGTTCAACCCAGGCAACGGCGTCAGTGTGGGCGTCACGACGCCACTGGGCCGAAGCTGCCCGAAGCGCCCAAGCGACGTCCTCGTGGTCGTCGGCAAGGGGAGGGGGGACGGTCAGCGGAGCACTGCTCATGTTCAGGGAGACTATAACCAACAGTTGCGATCTTGAGCCAGCGGCCGGGGTCGAAACCCCCAATCAGCCAGGCGGAACGAAAACCTCGCGGTCGCGCGAGCCGTTGGGCGGTCCTACGTAACCCCGGCGTTCCATCATCTCCACGATTTTGGCGGCGCGATTGTAACCGATGGTCATCTTCCGCTGGAGCCAGGAGGTCGAGCAGCGCTGGGTGTCGCGCACGATCAGGACTGCCTCGTCGAAGCGGTTGTCGCCCTTTTCCTCGGGCTCGTCGTCCGCCTCGGCCTCGGGCTCTTCCAAGATTGACTCCTGGTAGCGGGGCGCGCCCTGCAAACGGATGTGTGCCGTCAGCGCGTCGACCTCTTCTTCCGAGACGAACGGGCACTGGACACGCAGGGTGTCGTTGGCGCCGTTCAGCTTGACCAGCATGTCGCCTCGACCGAGCAGCACCTCGGCGCCTTGTTCGTCGAGAATCGTCCGACTGTCGACCTTCTGCGCCACTCGGAAAGCGATGCGCGTGGGGAAGTTCGCTTTGATCATGCCAGTGATGACGTCGACGCTGGGACGCTGCGTCGCTAAAATCACATGCATGCCCGCGGCGCGCGCCTTCTGCGCCAGACGTGCCACCGAGCTCTCGACTTCCTTGCCTTGCTGCATCATCAGATCGGCGAACTCGTCGACGACGATGACGATGAACGGCATTTTCTCGGGAATTTCTCGACCATCGCCCCCCTCCTTGCTGGCGGGCAGGACGACGGTCGCGCCGTCGAAGCCGATGGCATCGACGCTCTTGGCCCGCGCGGGCTGAATTTCACCCGAGGCCACGCGCTCGGCATAACGATTGTAGGTCGTGATGTTTTTCGTGCCGGCATCGGCGAACAACTGGTAGCGCCGCTCCATCTCGTCGACCGCCCAGCGCAAAGCCGTCGCCGCCTGCTTCATGTCGGTCACTACGGGCAAGAGCAGATGGGGAATGCGATCGAACGGCGCCAGCTCGACGACTTTCGGATCGATCATCAAAAGACGTAGTTCTTCGGGAGTACGGCTGAACAGCAAGCTCGAGAGCATCACGTTCAAGCCGACGCTCTTGCCTGCACCGGTCGCGCCAGCGACGATGACATGCGGCATGGACGCCAGATCTGCGTAAAACGGCGCGCCGACGATGTCGCGACCGAGCACGACGGGCAGCGGCACCTTCTTGGCGAGCGCCTGAAACCGCTCGTCTTCGATCAGCTCGCGCAAGTTGACGGGTACGCGCTCGTCGTTGGGCAATTCGAAGCCGATGCGATTCTTGCCGGGAATGGGGGCTATGATGCGCACCTTGCGCGAGAGCCCGAGCGCCAAGTCGTCGGCCAAGCCGGCAACCTTGCTGACTTTGGTGCCTGCGGACGGCGAGAACTCGAAGGTCGTCACCGTCGGGCCAGGGTGAATCTCGTCGACCTGGCCGACGACACCGTAGTCCAGCAGCGTCTTTTCGAGCTGCGCAGCGTGACGAAGCAGCTGATCGCGATTCACCGACTTTTCGTTGCCCGACTTGGGCTCGAGCAGGTCCGTCGCGGGAAGCTCGAACTCGCCCCGCTTGTGGTTCCGTCCGCGAACGACCGCTGGACGCGGCTTGGCTTCGGGCACGCTGTCGACGATCAGCACCTCGGGTCCCCGGGCGCTCGCCTCGGAGTCTGCGAATCCCGTCTCGGCGTCGGCCGGCTCGGAGTCGACCTCGTCCGTTGCCTCGTCCGTTGCCTCGTCCGTTGCCTCGTCCGTTGCCTCGTCTTCGCCAGCGTCGCTCGCATCGTCTTCGCTTGTCTCGCTGGGCTCGTCCTCGGCGGTCAAGCCGCTCCAAAAGCCATCCGTTTCGCCGTTGGCCGGTGCCACCTGGAAGTCATCCAGCAGCGAGAAAGACGACGAGGCGCCGGCCAGAACCGGCGCAGCTCCCCCGCCCTGCTCGAACGGCACGTCATCGTACGCCAAGTCGGCGACGACGCCGCGGCGCAGCGAATCGACGATCGACAGCGGGGGATGTCCCGTGAGTTCTTGCGGAACCCAGGGACTGTCTTCTGGCGCCCGATGGAAGACGAGAGCCTCGTCGGAGCCGCGCTCGATGGCTGGCGCGGTTTCTGCGAGTGCGCGCTGCTCGGCGCGCAGAGCGCGCGCCTCCCGCCATGCGCCAAGCAGACGCACGCGCAATCGACCGAGCAGGACCAGCGCCGAGCGGTAGAGCCTCAGCATGCGTTCACACCAGGCGATGAAGGAAAAGCTGGCTCGGCCGATCAGGATCAAGCCGATGCCCGTGCTGGCGACGAGCAGAGAGCCCGGCGCCGAAAACAAACCGCGCATCAACTCGCCGAAGAAAAGGCCCACATTGCCACCAGGCAAGCCCGCCCCGAACACCGACCAGGTCGGCGCGATCACCTGGAGGAGGGAAGCGACCAAGATCAGGATGACCAGGTCACCGGCCACACGCAGCCCGAGCTGCTCGGGCGCGCGCCCCCGAAAGAGCGGTAAGCCCATGAACACGCACTCGAGCGGCACCAGCCACGAGCCCGCACCGAAGGCCTGAACCAAGATGCCGGCCAGCGCGGCGCCAGCCGCGCCCATCCAGTCCGCGCCATGGCTTAGCGGATCCGAAGGGTCCAATTGCAGGGTCGCGAGGGCCACCAGCAGAAAGACCGAAGCGGCGAAGAGCAGCAAAGCTCCCGCCTCCGCTCCGCGACTGCGTCGCATTTCGGCGGAATCTCGAGCGCTGGGCTCCAATGAGCGCGGGACGAAGGCTTGTGCTCCCATGTGCACCTTACACCTACATGAACGCACCAGGAGCGGCCAAGGAAATTGCCAGCGGAAGCCAAGGAATCCTGAGCTTCCAGAAGCACTTCGCGAAGCTCGTGCTCAGTCGACGTCCAGGGGCTCTGGCTTCCGCCTGGGTCGTAAGGAAACCACACATGTACTATCGTCCGCTCTTGGATTGGGAGCTGCGCCGATGCGGGGAGCGCGGGCAGTCGACGAGTGATCACGATGGGAAGCGACAAGAAGAACGGCATGGGGAGCTGGGCACGACGGGGAGCGCGTGTATCGCTCGTCGTCACGGCAATTTCGGCGACGACGGTGGGCATCGGTGGTTGCCGAGTCTCGGACGACGACGTGCATCAATGGGCCAGGAAGGCGTCGGGCCCAAAGCGGCTGATTGCTGTGCTGACGCACGACAAATACGCTCCGGAATTGCGCGTCGAGGCCGCCCTCACGCTCGTCACGATGAAGCCGCGCGGCGGTCGAGCCGTGGGTCTCGTAGGCGGTGACGACTTCGACGGCTTGCTCGCCGCTTTGACGGATATGCCCGCCGAAGAGCGCCAGGTGATCGTCGTTGGCCTGGTTCCGAAGCTCGAGACCGGCATCAACGCAGCTGTCGCAGCCGACGGTGTCGACACTTCGTTCGCCTACAAGGACGCCGCCTTCGCGCTGCTAACGCAGGAGAACGGCACTCTCGTCACCGACTTGGCAGCGCGCGAGCGGCTCATCAAGGCGCTGACGCTCTGGACGCAGAATCGCTTCGAGAAACGATTCGACGACACCTCGCAGCTCTACGGCATGGAGCAGGTGCTGCGCTTGCTCAGGGCCGACGGCGTGCGCGGACTCAGTGCGCTCATCGCGCCCGACTTCAAGAAGGTCGACAGCGTCGCCAGGTTGATTCACGAGCTGGGTGACGAGGAAACGCAGGTCGAAGCGAGCGCCAAGCTCGTGCAGCTTGCGCGTTTCGTCGATTCCGACGAGTGGCTGAAGAAGAAGAAGCCCGCGCTGGAGGCGGCCAACGCAGCCAGCAAGCTCAAGGTGAGCGAGAAACAATTTCAGGTGCAGCTCGCCACCTACCAAGAGGAAGAGTTGATGCGTGCGTTCGCAGCCATGAAGAGCGTCGGCAAGAAGCCGACGGTCGACTACCTGCTCGACTACGCGACGAACGACAAGAACCCCGAGAAGCGGCGGGCGGCAGCGCTGGCAGGTCTCGAGGGCAACTTGGATCGCGAAAATCCAGCGCACGCCAAGGCAGTGCTCGACGTGCTCGCCAGCGACGCGACGCCGGACACGATTCGCGACATCGCAGCACGCCGCATCGGGGAGTTGCCGCGTGCCCAAGTGGCCGAGCGACTGTACTCGCTCTTTGGCAACAAGCGTTGGCAAGTACGTTGGTCGGTCGCTTCGCTGCTCCTCAAGATGAGCGAGGCCAAGCATCTCGACGAGTTCATGACGCGTCTCGGCAAGATCCGCGACATGGCCATGAGCGAGCCGCTTTCCTACGGACCGCTGCTCAACGACTTGAAGGGCGACAAGCCCGAGAACCTGGTCGAGCGTTACTCCAAGCCGAGCGAGCCAGTGCCCGTGAGACTCACCGCTTTGTCCTATTACTATCGCTACGGCAGCAAGGCCGATCTGCCCAAGGTCGAAATCTACAAGGACGACGGCCGCAAAGTGCCGAACTGCGCCAAGGATGCCGAAGGTTGTGAGTGGTCATGCAGCATCGTCGAGAATAAGACGCAGGTCGCCAAAGAGGTGAAGACGGTTGGCAACTTCGTGAGCTATTGCATCGTGCCTACGCTGTCGGTGCGCGACCCTACCCCGCCGACGCCCGCCCAGCAGACGCCGAGCGAGAAGTGACGGAAGGACGCTGAATTCGGATGAGCGAACCGAACACAAAAACGTCGCGCACGTTCCAGTGCCGCGACAGCCTGTGGAAGAAATTCGAGGAGATGGCCAAGGAGCTGGAGTGCTCGGTCGACTACCTCGTCAACGACGCCATGAAGCAGTACGCGCGTCAGCGAGGCTACGCGCCCGGTGCCCTGTCGCAGACCGTTTCGATGCCGCCTCCCGCTCCTGGCACAACGCCCGGCGCAGCTCCACCGCCTGCCGGCCTGTCGCGTGCTCCGGCGCCTCCGCCGCCTGCGCCTGGTTCCACGGCATATGGTGCACCGCCCCCACGTGCGCCACCGCTGCCGGGCCTGTCCGCACCGGGCTTGTCGGCACCTCACTTGCCGAGTCTCGGCGGGCCGCCACCGCTCGGAGCGAGTCGCGCGCCAGTCCCTCCTGCTGCAGGTCCAACCACGATGCCCTGGGCTCCCCCACCTGGACGGTCCCCGCTTCCCCCGCCGCTGCCGTCGCCGGGTCTGCCTCCCCCTTCTTCCCGCGCTCCGCTCGTCGGACCTCCGCCTTCCTCGCGCGCCCCGTTGCCCTTGCCGGCCGAGCCCCCGCTCGTCAACGGCAACGGCAAGACGCTCACCATCGAAGCCGACGGCGATCGCGTCGTCGTGTCGAAAGATCGCTTCATCATCGGCCGCGGCAAGCAGAGTTCCGATTTGACGATTCGTGATCCCAACGTCTCACGTCAGCATGCCATCGTCGAATTCGCGGGGGGCGTCTTCTACATGGTGGACATGGGTTCGACGAACGGTATCGAGTTTGCCGGCCAACGCGTGCAACGCAAAGCCATCCAGAACGGCGACGTCTTCAAGATTTGCGATCATGAAATCTACATGACGCTCGCCTGACCGGGCGGCTCGGTCCCTGAGTCCCATGGTCTCCATCGTCAGCGCCTTCCGAGACCTCGCCCGCATTCGCGAGGTTTCGAGCGTGCTCGCGCGGCACGGTTTCGGCGAAGTCGTGCAGCGACTCGGGCTCGGCGTCGGTGGTGCCAAGCGTGCGCCCGACGGACCCGCGGATTCGAGCAAAGGCACCCGGGTGTCGGTGCCCGTGCGCATCCGCCAGGTGCTCGAAGAGCTCGGACCTTCCTTCATCAAACTCGGCCAGCTGGCTTCGACTCGCGCCGACCTGCTTCCGCCCGAGTTGATCGTCGAGTTGCGCAAGTTGCAAGACAGCGTGCTGCTGCTGCCTTTCGAACAAGTCCGCGCCCAAGTCGAGCGCTCGCTCGGCGCCTCGATCGAAGAGATCTACAGCTCTTTCGACGAAGTGCCGCTCGCAGCGGCCAGCATCGCCCAGGTTCATCGCGCCCGCTTGGTGACGGACACCGGCGAACACGACGTGGTGGCCAAGGTGCAACGCCCGGGCATCTCATCGACCATCGCCAGCGATCTGGACATCCTCCACACTCTGGCTGCGCTGCTCGAGCGCGCCATCCCCGAAACGCGCCTCTACTCGCCGGTAGGTTTGGTGCAGCAGTTCGATCAGGCCATCACCGCCGAGCTGGACTTCGCGGCCGAGGCGGACAATGCCGTGCGTTTCGCGCAGAACTTCGCCGAGCACCCACAAATCCACTTCCCCAAGATCTACCGCAGCGCATCCAGCAAGCAGGTGGTGACCATGGAGTACCTGGATGGCGTGAAGTTCGACGCCGCCATCGCCAACGGTCACTCAGGCCAGGCGCTGGCGCGATTGGCCTTTGGGGCCATGGTGAAGCAGATCTACGAGGACGGCTTTTTCCACGCCGATCCACATCCCGGCAACGCCCTGGTGCTGGGCACACCCGACGCACCGGTGCTCGCGTTGTTCGACTTGGGAATGGTCGGACGCCTCAGCCCGCGCATGCGAGATCTGACAATCGACGTCATCACCTCGGCGCTGCGCCGCGACTACGACGGCATAGCTCGCGCGCTGTACGAGATCGGTACGCCGTCGAAGAAGATCGACATGGACGCCTACCGGGCCGAAGTGGGACGGCTGGGCGATCGCTACCTAGGCAAACAACTGCGCGACACCGAGATGAGCGCGCTCATTCGCGATCTGGTCCGGGCCTCCACCAAATACGGCATCGAAATCCCCACCGACTTCGTACTCATGGGCAAAGCCTTGATGACGATCGAAGGTGTCGGCAAAGAGATCGATCCCGAGTTCGACGTCTACGAAGAGGCGCGCCCGCTCTTCACGGAACTCCTGAAGAAGCGCTACTCGCCCGAACGCATGGGCAACGAGCTCTTACGTCGCATCGAGAGACTCGGCGGAGCCGGATACAAAGTACCGCAGCAGCTCGAAGAGGTGCTGGACGACCTCCGGCTCGGTCGCTTGCTCGTCAAGGTGGACAACACGCCGCAGACGCGAGCGATCGAACGCCACGGCCGACGCCTGTTCATGGCCCTGCTGCTAGGCGTCGCACTGCTCTGTTCGGCCTTGCTCCTCGCCCACCAACGCGACACCCCCGCCTACATCTTCCTGGGCCTCGCCGTCGTCACCCTGTTCACCCACCTCAGCTTCGAAGCTTTTAGGGAGTTCAGGGGGCGCTAACCCGTGGAACAGCCAGCACGACAGGGGCCGATAGGCCCCTGAATCAACCAGCCCAGCCACGGACATTGGACCCCTGCGGCCGGGGTTCATACCCAGCCCTACTCGGGCGCTCCGGGTGAGTGCCGCACCCACGGATCTGTGGTGCCCCACCTTAATTACCAACCAAACCATGCTGGGGACTATTAGATTGGGGAAATGACTTACAGTTGCTCCTGGTGGCCACTTGCCGCGATGGCCCTGATTCTTGGTGGCTGTTCCGCTGCAGGTGGACCGGATTCCGGTAGCAGCGGCGATTCATCGACGGACTCATCGACCGATTCGTCATCCGACGGCAATCTGAACGTCGACGGTGACATCGGCGCGGGTGGAGGCGGCTCGAACGTAGATCCGTGCGAGAGCGACGCGCCGCCCGACTACTGCATTCTGAACTACGAGACGGCCGGCCCTGGCTGCGGGGATGGCAAGGTCAATCAAGCCGCCGAGGAGTGCGACGACGGCAACGGCTTCCCGGGTGATGGCTGCAACGGCGCTTGCCTCACGGAGACGAACTGGGACTGCACGAGCGGCGCTTGCATCCAGACGATCGTTTGCGGCGACGGCATGCGCGAAGGTTACGAAGTCTGCGACGATGGTGGCACCGAACCGAGCGACGGCTGCAGCAGCGATTGTCTCAGCGTCGATCCATTCTATCTCTGCCCGGTTGCAGGCGGCGCGTGCGTTTCTACCGTCGAATGCAACGATGGCCGCATCTCCGGGAACGAACGGTGCGAGGACGGCAACACCGCACCGCTCGACGGCTGCGACGCGAGCTGTCGGCTCGAAGCGGGCTATTTCTGCCCGAGCATCGGCCAGAGCTGCAAGAAGGTCCCGTTCTGCGGCGACGGTTTGCAGGGTGGCAACGAAGAGTGCGACGACAAGAACTCGAACTCGAGTGACGGCTGTTCGTCCACTTGCTTGGTCGAAGGAGGCTTTGCTTGCCCAACTCCGGGCTCCGCGTGCGTGCCGATCGTCATCAACTGCGGTGACGGCGCTTTGGCCGGGAACGAGAAGTGCGACGACGGCAACACCGACAATGGTGACGGCTGCTCGAAGACGTGCACCGTGGAAACGGGTTTCAGCTGCCCCACGGTGGGTGCCCGGTGCAATGCGATTTGCGGTGACGGTTTGTTGAAAGGCGGCGAGTCCTGCGACGACGGCGCAACCTCCAACAACGACGGCTGCTCGTCGAAATGCGTGTGGGAGCCCGGCTACTTCTGCTCGGCCACCGTGCCCCACAACTGCGTAACCGACACTTGTGGCAATTCGAAGACAGGCAACGGCGAGTCTTGCGACGACGGCAACCGCGTGCCGGGTGACGGCTGCGGAGTGAACTGTCGCGCAGAGCCCACGTGCACGTACGGCAGCGCAGGCTGCACCTCGAAGTGTGGCGACGGTTTGGTCATCGGCGAACAGTGCGACGACGGTAACGTACGCAGCGGCGATGGCTGCTCGTCGACTTGCACCAAAGAGAATGGCTTTTCGTGCGCGCAACCCACGACCTGCGCCGAGAAGCTGCCCTGGGACCACGACAACAACGATGCGACGGCCGGTGTTCCGACCTGTGTCGACCGCGTGCCTGTGATCTATCGCGACTTCAACGCGAGCCATGCGCACTTCCAGCCGGGCTGGGACAGCGCTGGCACCCCTGGTTTGGTGGCAAGCTCGCTCGATTCGAGCGGCAAACCGCTGTGGAGCGGCGCGAGCGACGGCGTAATCAACAGCGGCAACTCGGCGCTGTTCGCCAATTGGTATCGTGACTCGTCGGCCAGCACGACTGTGGTCGGCGAGCTGATCTTGTGGGACCGCGACCGGGTACCCACCGACGGCGCCTATGCGTCCAGCCAGAACTCGAGCGGCCTCTCGTTCGTGAACCGCTGGGGCAGCCAAGGCGAGAAATGGTTCGTCCTGGTTGGCGCGTCGGGTCCCCGCTACGAGTGGTGCAGCAACAGCGCAGCCGACGGTTGCACGGGCAAGGGCAACTGCGCAGACAACAAGTGGACCGTCTGCCACGCGCCGTGCACGCCGTGGAGCAATAGCTCAGCTTGCGCCGAGTACCCTGCGGTCTCCGCTGGAACGCGCACCGAATGGGACGGCAGCCCGGTGTTTTTCCCTCTGGACGGCAAGGGCAAGACGCCGGTCGGCGAGTACTCGATGGCGGCCATCGCGCCTTCGTACGGCGGCAACTGGGACGCCGAGAGCAACTACGTCACGGGCGCTGGTGCTCACAACTTCCACTTCACCAGCGAAGTGCGCCGCTGGTTCAAGTACGACTCGAGCAAGACTTACAAGCTCGACTTCACCGGCGACGACGACGTTTGGGTGTTCATCAACGGTAAGCTGGCGGTGGATCTAGGCGGCTGGCATCCCCCGCTGAACGGTAGCGTCACCGTGAACGCCGGCAGCGCCAGCACATACAACCTAACGAACGGCAAGGTCTATGAAATCGTGGTCTTCCAGGCCGAGCGCAAGACGACTGGCTCCAGCTATCGGCTCACGCTGAGCGGCTTCAACAGCAACGCATCGATCTGCACCTCGACTTGCGGCGATGGCATCGTTGCCTCGAACGAGCAATGTGACGATGGCTCGAACACGGGCGGCTACGGCAAGTGCCAGCCGGGCTGTTTGCTGGGGGCACGTTGCGGCGACGGCACCAAGAACGGCTCGGAAGGGTGCGACAACGGCGCCAACCTGAACGGCTACAACGACGGCAGCGCCAACGCCTGCGCTCCCGGCTGCAAGAAGCCCGCGCGCTGCGGTGACAGCACCGTCGACTACACCTTTGGCGAGATCTGCGACCAGGGTGGAGCCAACTCGAGTGCTTATGGTGGCTGCAACAGCTGCCAGCTGGGACCGCACTGCGGCGACGGCACCAAGAACGGCAGCGAGCAATGCGACGACGGCGTCAACGACGGCACGGCCGGTTGCGGCCCCGGTTGCTTGAACACCTCGGCGTGCGGCAACGGCCAGCTCGATCCGGGCGAGGAGTGTGACGACGGCATCAACGACGGCGGCTACGGCGAGTGTGGCCCGAGTTGCCACAACGGCGCCCGCTGCGGCGACAACATCACGCAGACGCTTTACGAGCAGTGCGACGACGGCGTCAACGACGGCGGCTACGGCGAGTGCGGCCCGCAGTGCCGTTTGGGTCAGTACTGCGGCGACGGCAAGGTGAACGGCAACGAAGTCTGCGACGACGGCGTCAACGCGGGCGGCTACGGCCAGTGCGGACCAACCTGCAAGCTGGGTCCCTACTGTGGCGACAAGAAAGTGCAGAAGCCTGAAACCTGCGACGACGGTAACCGCACGAACAAGGACGGCTGCAGCTCTACCTGCGCCATCGAGAGCATCGTGAAGTGACTCGATGCGCGGGGTCGGCGCACCAGCGCTAGCCCCGCGGCGCTCGAACCGAACCGCCGAGCAAGAGGTCGCCAGGCAGGCGCCGACGAACGAAAAAGCAAAAGGGTCAGCGCGTGAGCGCCGACCCTTTCGTCTTTCGAGAGCCAACGGCCCACTGATCAATCAACACTGGTAAGTCCGCAGAGACGAATCAGCACTGGTAAGTCCGCAGAGACGAATCAGCCGATTTTGCTCTGGAGCAAGTACGCGATCACGAACGCGAACAGGACGAGCGACTCGATGAGCGCGAGACCGAGAATCATCGGGGTCTGGATGCGCGAGGCAGCGCCGGGGTTACGGCTGATCCCTTCGAGAGCAGCCGAAGCGGCACGACCCTGACCGAACGTACCGCCGAGAACGGCGAGACCGATCGCGATGCCGGCGCCGAGAGCAGCGTAGCCCTGCACGTCGAATGCGTTCGAGCCAGCAGCCTCTTGAGCGAATGCCTGCGAGGAAGCGAAAGTGGTGAGGGCGGCGGCACCAAGCGCCTGCGTCTTCTTGAACATCTGTTTGGATCTCCTTTGACTCTGTTGCGGGCGAGGCGTTACCGCCTCCTGGACTCGTAAGCCATCGGTTTCTGCATGAAAACGCTGGCGGATTTATTTCGGGGGCGACCCCCGGGGGAACTTCCGAAAATGCAGCGAGACTGGACGCTCGCTGCGGAGACGCTCAGTGAGCTTCGTGCTCGGTGGCGAGCCCGATGTAGATGCAGGTGAGCAGCGTGAAAACGAGGGTCTGCACCAGCACGACCAAGCACCCAAGGACCATGATGGGAAGTGGCACCAAAACGGCGACGAGACCCAAGAAGATGGACAGAATTAGGTGATCCACGGCCATGTTCAGCATGAGGCGAATCGCCAGGGTGATGGGGCGAACGCACAGCGAGATGATCTCGACCGGGAAGATGAGCCAGGCCAGGTACCAGGCGGGACCCATCAAGTGCTTGATGTAGCCCATGCCCTGTTCCTTGAGGCCGTAGAGGTTGAACAGCACGAACACCACGAGTGCGCAGCCGGCCGTGATGTTGAGGTTGCTCGTAGCCACGGGCATGCCGGGCAGGAGCGCCATCACGTTCGAGAAGAAAACGAAGATCGCGGCCGTACCGATGATCGGGAAGTACTTCTTGGCGCGCTCCGCATCCATGACGCTCTTGGCCAGCTCGTAGAAGTATTCCAGGAAGGCCTCCGCAAAGGTGCGAGCCGTGAGGCTCTCTTCGGGAATGACGGCTTGCTCACCGTGGATCTTGCCGCGCACGCCGACGGCGAAGAGCAGCACCAAGATCATCACGAACAACGAAGCGGCAAGAGGCTCCCACGACTGCCAGGTGGGCGCGTCACCACCGACGAAGGTCGCGCCGAGTTGGTGCGCGTTGTGCTCGAGGGTGTCCTTCCCGTAAGCGAGCGCGAGAGTGAGCCAAGTAGAATGTTCAGGCATGATCGGTCTCCTTCACGACGGAAGGCTCGGGCGGGACGAACAACGTGCCCGCAATGAAAATTCCCAGCGGCAAGGCGCCAAAACCGGCGGCAAGACCGAGCGGCATCACCCAGCCACTCTTGACGAGCAGGAAGGTCGCGCCAAAGAGGCCCGTGAACTTGAGCAGCGCGACGCCCGCCCACCTTACTTGCGCGCCGCCAAGGAGGTTCTTCACCGCGCGACTCAAGATCCACAAGTTGAGCAAAGCGACCGCTGCGCCGATGAAGACGGACGCACAAGCGACGAAGCCCTGGTACCAAAATCCCAATCCCGACAGCACGACACCCACGACCGCCACGGCGCCGTAGGCGCGCGAGAGGAGCAAGTCATCGGTGTTCTTGGGTGTCATCGAGGTATTTTTCGCGAGCTTCTCGGGCTTGTCGTTCTTCGCGCTCGGCGTCGCGGTTGGCCCGCTGCAGAGCCCGGTAGAGAAACCGTCCTGCGGCGATCAGGCCGAACACGAACCAAAGGGCCGTGAGCCATCCGCCCCCGTGAAACTTCTCGTCGAGCCACTGCCCGATGAAGAGTCCAACGACGACGCTCAGAGCAATTTCGAGACCAACTGTCGAGTAGGTCCCGGCGGATTTCCAGTGTTGTTGCACTCCTACCAACGGGACCGGGGCTGCCGATACCACGCTGGTCGGCGTCGGGTCAAACCCATTGGCCCGCTTCCACGGCTAGAGCCGTGTGCTCGCGCGTGACTTCAAAAAGGCTACGAGCGCGGGGACCAGCGCACGCGCAGCCTGGGCACGGTGACTGATGACGTTCTTCTGTTCGATCGAGACTTCAGCCGTTGTGCGCCCCGGTTCGGTCGACGCTTCGAACAACACATCGTAGCCGAATCCGCCTGCGCCTCGTGGCGCCTCGACGATGCGTCCCTCGAGCACACCGGACGCTTGGGCGACGCGCAACGGTCCGTCGGGGCCCGGAACGGCCAAGGTCAAGACTGCGACGAAGCGCGCCGTTCGAAGTGCCGTCTCCACACCCGAAAGCTCGCGCAAGAGCAGGGCGTTGTTGGCTTCGTCGCTTGCCCCGACGCCAGCGTAGCGCGCCGAATGAACACCAGGCCGACCAGCGAGCGCGTCGACCTCGAGGCCGCTGTCGTCGGCCAAAGCAGGCAGATTCGTCGCCGCACAAACACGCAAGGCCTTGAGCCACGCATTGTCGGCGAAGGTAAGGCCGGTCTCGTCGATCTCGAACGCCACCGGCACCAACTCCTTCATGCTGACGAGTTCGAGCGACGGTTGATTGAACAGCAGCGCGAGTTCCCTCACCTTGCCGGCGTTGCCCGAGGCCAAGACGATCCGTTCACTCATGCGAGTCCCGTGGGCGTGGCACCGGCAACGCAATGGTGAAATGCGAGCCGCCGCCGGCGCGCGCAAGGTACTGGAGACTTCCGCCGTGCGCTGCGGCGATCTCGCGCGTCACACCCAAACCCAGACCGGTGCCGTGCTCTTTGGTGGTGAAGAACGGATCAAACAAGCTTTCGACCTCCGCCTCTGGCACCCCGGGCCCATCATCCTCGACGTCGATCAGGACGAAGCGGCCATCATGCCGGGCGCTCACTTGGATGCGCCCGCCTTCAGGCAGGGCCTCACGCGCGTTCCGCACGAGGTTGTAGAGCGCTTGCCGCACCTGCCCCTGATCCACCTCGACCCAGGGCAGCGAGTCGGCAATGTCGACAATCAAAGCTATGCCGTTGCGCTCGACTTCGCGGCGCATGAACTCAGTGGCGCTCCGCAGCAGCGGACCCAGATCGCACTCTTCGAGCTCGGGTGCCTTGCGCCGCGCCATTGACAGATACTGGTCGCTGAGGGCGCTCAAGCGTTGGACCTCTTGACCGATGGCGCGCAGCAACGCTCGCGCTTCGTCGGCGGGTCCCGTCAACTCTTCTTCGAGCAAGTCCAGGTTGAGCGCGATCGATGACAGCGGGTTGCGCACTTCGTGCGTGACGTGCGCGGCCATCTTGCCGATGGCGGCCAGGCGTTCAGCGGCCAGCAACTTCTCGCGTGCGTCGCCGATGGCTCCGACCATGCCTTCGAACGTGGCCGACAGCTGACCGATCTCGTCGGGTGAGTCGATCACAGCCCGCGCCGACAGGTCACCGAGAGCCACTGCTTCCGCACGCCGGGTCACCAGCGCGATCGGCGCGACGACGCGCCGCGCGTACAGCGCCATCAGGGCCCCCACCAAAACGGTCAACGAGCCCACCAGCACCAGCAGCCAGAGCGCCGTCCTCTCCCTCACTCGGGCAGCGTCGACGATGCCATCCATGTGAGCGGTGAGCCGTCCTTCGAGGCGCCCGAGGGCCCGCTGAACGCGCAGCCCGCGCCGTACCAGCTCATCGCGCAAACCGCGTGCCCGCACACCGTCGTCGCGCGCCAAGGCCTCGAACAAGCTGCCGACTTCGGCTTGATCGGGGCGCAGCAGTTGGTCGACCAAGCCCAAATCGGCCAGTACGTCGCGCCGCACCGACAAACTCGATTCCTCGCTGAACGTTCGGCTGAGCGCGCTCTGCACCTCGGCGAATTTCTTGGGGCGACCGATCGAAAGCGCCGTCTCGAACCAAACGCGAATGTCCGCGGGATTTCCTGCCGTCGTCACATGATTCAGCTGCGTGTTCCAAGTGTCTTGATTCGAGACCAAGTCACGTACGGAAAGTGCGAGCGGCAGATAGCTGCCACGGAGCAGTTCTGTCTCACGCACGGCGGCCCGAAAGGTCCACACGCTCCAGGCCGACGCGCTGGCGAAGACCAAGAGCACGACCGCGTACGAGAGAACGATGCGCGACGCGACCGAGCGCACCCGCCTCATGAGCGATTGCCCGGACGCTTTCCTCGCGCGCTCATCCGCGCAGAGCGGCGCGGAGCCACTTTTTCGGCAGCGGCCTTTTTCTTGGTCGCTGACGTCGCAGCGCGCGGCCTGGCTGCGGCCTTTTTCTTGGTCGGGATCGCCAGGCTCTTGACCTTGCTCGCAGAGTTCGCGTCGTCGCCGCCGAGTACTGCATCCGGCAAGCGGATGCGAAAGCAGGCGCCGCGCGTCGAAGGCGCGAGCTGGATCGAACCTCCGTGTTCTTCGACAATACGTTTGACGATCGCCAACCCGAGCCCGGTGCCGTCGCGCTTGCCACTGGTCACGAAAGACTGAAACAGCTGTGGCGCGATCTCTTCGGGAATGCCGGGACCGTCATCCTTGACCTCGAGTTCCAACGTCGGCCCCTGAGCGCAGGCGCGAAGGGTGACGCGCCCGCCGCGCGGACCAAGCGCTTCTGCCGCGTTGCGAACCAAATTCTGCAACGCTCGGGTGATGCGTTCGGAGTCGAAATGTACGACCAGCTTCCGCTCGGCTGCGATCTCGAGCGTGACCCCCTTGCCAGCCAGCTCCTTTTCGAGCTGCTCCTTGAGCTCGCTCAAGAAATGGTCGAGCAAGACGCGACGAGCGAACACTTGGGTTTCGCCGCGTGCAAACGCCAGGACTTCGCGTTGCATGGCACCCAAGGCGTGAAACTGTTTGAGGATCTCCTTGGCCTGCTCGGTACGCGTGGCCTTGTCCTTCGACTCTTCCATCAGTTGCACGTAGCCGCTGATTACCGTGAGCGGGCTCTTCAAGTCGTGCACGACCTGAGACAGGAGGCGCCCGATGCTGGAGAGACGCTCTTCCCGCTCGCGCGCACGGTTGGTGTTGAACAAGCGCACGGCGGTCGAAACGTTGGCACTGACCAGTCGAAGCAGGCCGAGGTCTTCGGCCGTGAACGGCCCGCCTCGCTTGTCCAAGAGACCCAGCGCGCCGAGTGAACGCTCGTCGCCTTCGAGTGGCTCGCCGATCATCGAGCGAACGAAGGAGACGCCCGAGACCACCAGCGACTGATCGGTCACGTCGAGCTGGATGGGATGACCCGTGGTCAAGACGGCGCTGAGGACGCTCTCGCGCAGCTCGACCATACTGGTTTTGAAAACTCCCGCTTCTTCCCGCATCTCGCCGGGTTGTCGGAGCGTGCGCGTGAGGGCGAACTGCACGGCGGTGTGCGCGCCTTCCTCGGACAGCACCAGGACGGCGCCCTCCGCGTTGCAAGCTCGAGCCAGGCGCTCGAGCACTGCCCGGCCCAATTCTTCGAGCGAATGGGCTTGCGCCGTCGAGCGCTCGAGTTCGAACAACAGCTCCAGATCGCGCACGCGCCGCGTCAGCTGCTCCTGCGCTTGTTGCAGTTGCTGGTTTTTGCGGATCAGCGTCACGAGCAAGCGCGAGTTGTCGATGGCGATGGCCGCTTGCTTGGCCAAAACCGACAAGATCTCTTCGTCGTCTTCGGAGAACTTGCCGTCGCCGCGCTTGTTCAGGGCGACCAATACGCCGATCGTCCGGCTCAGGTTGTTCTTGAGTGGAGTCAGGAGGACGCTGCGTGTGGTGACGCCCAAGGCGGCGTCCCACTCGGCCACCTGCTTTTCCCGAGTCATGTCGTCAACGCGCGCACTGCGTCCCGTGCGCGTGACGGTGCCCAGCAGGCCGTCGCCGAGCGGCAATCGCACCGGTTCGTCGCTCCCCGGCGAGGCTCGACTCACCAGCTCGCGCTTGCGCTCGTCGAGCAAGAAAAGCACCGCGCGCTCGGCTTCGACCAGATCAGTCAACTTGCCGAGCACCAACTCGAGTAGTTCGTCGAGTTCGAGTGACGCCCCGAGCGCACCGGCCACTTCGCGCAGCGCCTTTGCCACGCGCGCCTCACGATGCAGAAAGCGCGACACCGCCGCTGGAGATTGCTCCCCCGGGGTCCGTTGAATCCGCCGCGCCGCCACTGGGGTCATTCGACCACGGCCGGGCGAAGCGGGTCCACCTTTTCCCGCTTTGCGTGGGCTCTCTGGCTCTGATTAACTAGCGAAGCGATGGCCTTGAAACAGCTGCAACTCCATGTCCGGGGCCGAGTCCAGGGCGTCTTCTTTCGCGCATCGACGCAGCGCGAAGCGCGGCGGCTAGGCCTGTGTGGTTGGGTGAAGAACCGTCCCGACGGCTCGGTCGAGATCTTGGCGGAGGGCGAAGAATTGAGCATTCGCGAGCTACACGGTTGGGCGCAAAAGGGCCCAACCGCAGCGCGAGTCGATCGAGTCGACACCCGTTGGCGTGGCTACACCGGCGAGTTCGCCGACTTCCGCATCGTCGAATGAAGCGACGCTTCCGCCGCTGTCTCGGCGCCTCGTTGCTGCTTCTGTCTGCCACTCCGCCCGCAGTTTCGGTCGAACCGGACGATCGCGAGAACAGCGCGCAAGCGCCCTCCCGCCCAGCGGACATGCCGCTTTCTCTCTTGCCCGAACCCCCGCCGCTCGAGCTGCCTGCGCCGCGCCCGGCGTCGCTCGAAGCCATCGACGCCATCTTGGCCCGCATCGTCTCGGCCGAGCCGGCTGTGCGAGAGCATGCAGTGGGCGAGCTGCTGGAGGTGCGCCCCGACTGGGCCGCGGGGCTCTCGCGCCGGCTCGATCGCTTGGCCGAACGCGCCGACAGGCAAGCCATGCGCTCGTTGCTCGAGCGACTGCGCTCACGCAACAAGAAGCAGGGCTCGAGCGACGACAACGACGAGGGCGGAGGCGACTATCTCGAACTCGCTCTCGCCTCGCCCGACCCGGCTTCAGCGGTCTGGCGCGACCTGGTTCAGCTGCTTTCGATCAGCCACATGTTGCGCAATGTCGGTAGCGCCGACGCCGTGCGCGAGATCATTCGCGTGTACGTGCGCTTCGGTGAGTTCACGCGCGTGCACGTACAGCGCGAACTCGCCTTGCTGGGTGACCGACAGGTCGCCGGCCTGCTCGAGGCCGAGCGACACCAAGCGCCCAAGATCGCCAGCTGGGCGCGAAAGCGGCTCGATCTCTTGGGCAAGGCGATCGCTCACGAAGCCGTGCGCACCAAGGACCAGGCCGCACTGGCGGACATCCTCGTCGCGCTCGGCCGCAGCCGTGATCCGGACGCAGGCCGCGTGTTAGTCAGCTTTGCTTCGACGGAGAAGTCGCAAGTGCGGACGGCGGCGCGCCAAGGCCTGGCTCTCTTGGGCGAAGTTGGAGCTTGGCAGCTGCGCGACGCGTACCAAGACACGACAGGCAAGCAAGCGCCGCGCGACTGGACGTGGAAGCGAACCGCGCGCGAGCTCTTCACGGAGTTCGATCGGCTGCGCTCGTCCAAAGTCTTCGAACTCTACGAAGTCGCACGCCAAGCCGAAGGCAAAGGCGACCTCGACGCCATGAGCCGCGGCTACGATCAGGTCCTCGCTCTCAGCCCGCTGTTCGAACAGCGCGAAGCCATGGCCGAAGGCTACGCGAAGTTCGCAGAGGTGAAGAAGGATCAGAGCCCCGAGCTGGCCATCTCGGCGCTTCGCCGCATCGAGCGCATCGCCAAAACGGACGTCGAACGCCGGAAAGCAGAGAGTTTGCGCCACGTGCTCGAGGCTCGAATGCTGGCCCAGCAAGGCATCGTCGACCGCGGGTTGCTCGACAAAGCCACCGCGCTCGATCCCGAAAGCGCCGACGCACGGGACGCTCTCGATGCGAGTGCGCGCCCCGCCCAGCGGACCGTCGCGCATGTGCGCTACCTGCTCGCCGCCGGCGTCGCCGCGCTGTCGCTCGCTGGCGGCGGCTACATCGCGTGGATGACCTGGCGCCGCCGCCGCAGCGCGCCAGGTGACGGACGATTCACCGAGTGAAGCCGCTGCTGATTCTGGGCGAGTCTGAGCATCTTCGATCCGCACCGCGCGGAGCGCACCCTCTCCCGGCAAGGCTCGCCCACGAACGCGAAGAGTCCCGGGACTTCCCGAGACTCTTCGTGGCGCCGCGAGCGGCTTTGGAGGAAAGAGAGAATTACTTCTCTTCGCCTTCGGTCGCAGCCTTGGGCTTCTCGGCTGCCTTGGGCTTCTCGGCTGCCTTGGGCTTCTCGGCTGCCTTGGGCTTCTCGGCTGCCTTGGGCTTCTCGGCGGCGTCATCGCTCTTGGCTGCCACAGCCTTGACCGGTTTCTCTGCGATCTCGGTCTTCTCGTCGCCGCCCACCAGCTCGATGATCGAGATCGGTGCGTTGTCACCACGGCGGTTACCCACCTTGATGATGCGCGTGTAGCCGCCGGGACGATCCTTGAAGCGTGCCGCGAGCTCGATGAACACCTTCTCGATCAGATCGATTTTCTTGGCGCTGTCGCCCGCGCCGGTGACGGCAAAGCGCTGGAGGAACTTGGCGACCTGGGCCTGGGCTGCATGGCGACGTGCGCGATCGGCCAAGCTCAGCTTGTCGTGGGGGGTGTAGGCCACCGCACCCAGGCGACGTGCCTTGGTGATGACGCGCTCTGCAACGCGCCGGAGTTCCTTCGCCTTGGCGTCGGTCGTCTCGATGCGCTCGTGCGCGATGAGGTTGGCGGTGAGCGCGCGAAGCATCGCCCGCCTGTGGCTCGAATTGCGGCTGAACTGCCGTCCCGAATTGCCGTGTCGCATTGTACTTGATCCTGCCTAATTGATTCAGTGAGCTCGATTGGTCGCGTGGCATCAAGCCCCGGACTGCTGAGCCTTCCAGCGGTCGAGCATCTGCGGCCAACCCTCGAGCTTCATGCCCAGGGACAGGCCCATGGTGGAGAGGATTTCCTTGATCTCCTTCAACGATTTGCGCCCGAAGTTCTTGGTCTTGAGCATGTCCTGCTCCGTACGCTGCACCAGTTCGCCGATCAGCTGAATGTTGGCGTTCTGCAAGCAGTTGGCCGAGCGAACCGAGAGCTCCAGTTCGTCCACCGAGCGGAACAGGTTCTCGTTCAACGGCGTGTCTTCGCCACCGGGAGCCGCATAAGCAGTGTCTTCGGTCTCCTCGAAGTTGATCCAGATGCTGAGCTGCTCTTTGAGGATCTTTGCGGCGAACGCCACGGCATCCGTCGGCTTGACTGCACCGTTGGTGAAGACCTCGAGAATTAGCTTGTCGTAGTCGGTGACCTGACCGACGCGCGCATTCTGCACGGTGTAGTTCACCTTGCGGATCGGCGAAAACAGCGCGTCGATTGGCACGGTGCCGATCGGCATCGTGGGCGTCTTGTTGCGCTCGGCGGGCACGTAGCCACGGCCCACACCGACGGTGAGTTCCATCGAGAGCGGGCCCTTCTTGTCGAGGCTCGCGATGACGTGGTCGGGGTTGAGAACGGTCAGGCCGTCGACCAGCTTGATGTCGCCGGCAGTGACGAGACCCGGGCCTTCCTTCTCCAGACGCACCGTGTACGTGCGCGGAGCTTCGGCGCGGAACACTACCTCTTTGAGGTTCAGGATGATGTCCGTCACGTCCTCGACGACGTCGGGGATGGTGGTGAACTCGTGGAGAGCGCCGTCGATACGGACGGCCGTGATGGCTGCGCCCTGCAGAGACGCCAGCAGCACGCGGCGCAGGCTGTTCCCGATGGTGATGCCGAAGCCGCGCTCGAGCGGCTCGCAGACGAAGCGACCGTAGAACTCCGTGGAGGTCTCGGGATCGATCTGAATGGCCTTGGGGCGAATCAGATCACGCCAATTGCGACTCATCATTTGGGTACCCATTGGATTCTCCTTCTTTGCGTAGCCCGACTCGGGCTCTCTGTGGTTTTGCGCGGCCGTCCCAGGTGACTCGGGAACCCACTCCCGTACTTCGCCTCGCGGCCTGCCCGCTTGCGGCCTCCTTCCCCGATCGGGAGGAAGACCAAAACTTCATGTTTCTATCGCGCCAAAGGGGCGGCTTCTGACCGCCCCCTCGGGGGAAGCGGGTCTGCGCTCCCCAGAGAGCGCGCCCAGCACCGCTTGGCTGCTATCAGCGCGAGTAATACTCGACGACGTACTGTTCGCGAATCGACGGCTCGTTGAGCTCGTCGCGAATCGGCATCGACTTGACCGTGCCTGCGAAGTTCGCACCATCGACCTCGAGCCAACCTGGAGACTGACGACCCTGAGCGCCCGAGAGTGCCGCCGAGACGTACGCGATCTTGCGACTGCGCTCGCGAACCTCGATCTTGTCGCCGGGCGTCACCGAGAAGCTCGGAATGTCGACGCGCTTGCCGTTGACCAGGATGTGGCTGTGCAGCACGAGCTGACGGCCCTGACGACGGCTGGCCGCGAAACCCAGACGGTGCACGACATTGTCGAGACGACGCTCAATCAGGCCGAGCATCTCCTCACCGGTCGGACCCTTGAGATGCGACGCCGTAGAGTAGTAAGCGGCGAACTGCTTCTCGAGCAGGCCATAGATGCGGCGCATCTTCTGCTTCTCGCGCAGACGCAGGCCATACTCCGACAGCTTGATGCGGCCCTGACCATGCTGGCCGGGCGGATAGGGGCGGCGCGAAACTGCACACTTTTCAGTGAAGCAGCGCTCACCCTTCAAATAGAGTTTCCCACCTTCACGGCGGCAAAGCTTGCAAACGGGTCCCAGATAACGTGCCATCGAAAATACTCCGTCTTCTTCAGATCAAACGCGGCGACGCTTGGGAGCGCGGCAACCATTGTGGGGTATGGGGGTCACGTCACGAATGATTGTGACGCGGAAACCGACCTGCTGCAGAGCGCGGAGGGCGCTCTCACGACCCGAGCCGGGACCCTTGACGAACACAGCCACGCTGCGCATGCCGTGATCCATCGCGCGACGACCGGCTTCTTCTGCCGCCAGCTGAGCTGCGAAAGGGGTGCTCTTGCGAGAACCCTTGAAACCGCGGGCGCCCGAGCTGGCCCACGAGATGGCGTTGCCATTCACGTCGGTGATCGTGACGATGGTGTTGTTGAACGTCGACTGGATGTGGGCGATGCCCGTAGCGATGTTCTTTTTGACGACCTTGCGGACGACGCGCTTCTTAGAAGTAGCCATGATCTAGTCTTTCCTCTTACTTCCGACGCGCGGCGCCCTTGCGAGGGCCCTTGCGGGTACGAGCGTTGGTGTGCGTCCTCTGACCACGAACGGGCAGGCCGCGACGATGACGGAGGCCGCGGTAGCAGCCGAGATCCATGAGGCGCTTGATGGCTTGCTGCACTTCGCGGCGCGCATCGCCTTCGACCTTGTAGCCCGCTTCGATCGTGTCGCGCAGCGACTTCACCTCGGCGTCGGTGAGCTCGTCGACCTTCTTCGACGCGTCGACGCCAGCCTTGGCGCAGATGGCCGAAGCCGTGGTCGGCCCAATGCCGTAGATATAGGGGAGTGCGTAAGCGATGGCCTTACGTCGGGGGAGATCGATACCTGCAATACGTGCCATAATTTTAGTCTTTCCGCTGAGCGCGTCTCATCAACCCTGACGCTGCTTGTGGCGCGGATTCTCACAGATCACCCGCACGACGCCCGTGCGACGGATCACTTTGCACTTCTCACAAATCTTCTTGACGCTGGGTCGAACCTTCATGGGTCTATCCTCGATCGCTCTGTCTAGTCAGGGGTGAAGGCTACTCTGCCTTCTGGATGATCTGCCCACGGTGGGGATCGTTTGCGGCTACTCGGAGGAGAACCCGATCGCCGACCAAGAGTCGGACGATGATGTGTCGGAGGCTGGAACCGAGACCCGCGAGGACGATGCGTCCATCTTCGAGTCGGACTCGGAACAATGCTTTGGGTCGAACTTCGACGATTGTTCCTCGGCTGGTGTCCACTGCTTCCTTCTTTGGTTTCTCTCGATACTCTCGATAGCTCTGTTAGGTGTTTGTGAGTGAGGCTCCAGGCCTCTCTGAAGCTCGGCGTCTCCGAAGCTCATTCCGCTCGTCCGATGCGGCCGACTTCTCGCGAAGAATCAGCTGCCAGCAACTCTCAGAACTTGGAGCATGCGCTCCGTGACTTGTTCCGGTTTTCCCACTCCGTCGATTCGCTTGAGCAAACCGAGGGCTTGATAGTGAGGAAGAAGAGCTGCTGTCATGGCGTCGTACTCATCGAGACGCTTCCGAACCGTGTCCTCCTGATCGTCTTTCCGGTGCTCCAGGTCGGCGTCAGGGGGAGGCGGAGTATATTTCAGGTGATAAATCTGTCCAGTCCGTTTATCCGTGCGGCGCAGGGTGGCCCGCTCCAGCAGAAGGTCACTGGAAACGTCGATCTGGACCACCACATCGAGCGGGGTACCTCGACGCGCGAGCAGTGCCTCGAGGGCCTCTGCCTGAACAACCGTTCGGGGAAACCCGTCGAGGATGAAACCCGACTGGGCGTCCGCCTGCTCGAGCCGCTCGGAGACCAGCCCGATCACCACATCATCGGGCACGAGCAGACCAGCGTTCATGAATCCCTCGGCTGCCAGGCCGAGCTCGGTGCGAGCGGCGCGCGCTTGACGCAGCATGTCTCCCGTCGAGATCTTGGGCACGCCCAGACGCACGGTGAGGATGGCGGCTTGGGTGCCTTTGCCGCTTGCGGGCGGTCCAACCAGAACGAGTCTCACTTGGCCAGTCTCCCGGTGCCAGCCGTCAGGCTGGCCTCCTGCCACTGAGGCGCGTCAAGCGAGGACCAGTGAGACCTTCGTAGCTCTGGCTGATCAGGTGGGCTTCGATCTGATTGACCGTCTCGAGGGCAACGCCCACGACGATCATCAAGCTCGTGCCACCGAACTGGAACGGCACGCGGAACGACTGCGCCACCACCGCCGGGATCACGCAGATGCCCGCGACGTAAGCTGCGCCACCGACGGTCAAGCGAGTCACGATCCTGTCCAAGTACTCGGCGGTTTGGCGACCGGGCCGGATGCCAGGAATGTTGGCCTGCTGCTTCTTCAGGTTTTCGGCGACGTCCACCGGCTGAAAGGTCACGGCCGTGTAGAAAAAGCAGAAGAACACAACGAGCGTCGCGAACAGAAGGTGGAACACCCAATCACCGCGATTGAGGATGCCGCTGAAAATCTGCATACCCGGCACGTTCATGTTGGCCAGGGTGGCGGGGAACATGAGCAACGACGATGCGAAGATCGGCGGGATCATGCTCGACATGTTGACCTTGAGCGGTAGGTGCGCCGTCTCTCCCCCATAGATGCGTCGCGCGCCTTGGCGCCTGGCGTACTGAATGGGAATGCGCCGTTGGGCTTTCTCGACGAAAACGACGACAGTGATGCTGACGAGCAACAGACCTAGGACGGCCGCGACTGTGAGTGGTTCCACTTCACCTGCAGTTCCAGCCCAATACTGGCTGACTGCGGAGGGGATGCCACTGACGATGCTGGCGAAGATGATGAGCGAGGTACCGTTGCCGATACCGCGTTCCGTAGCCTGCTCGCCCAGCCACATGATGAGAGCGGTGCCCGTGGTCAATGTGAGCATGGTCATGAGGCGAAAACCCCAGCCCGGATCGGCGACCAGGTCGCCCTGGCTGCTGATGCTCTGACCTTCGAGCGTCGTCGCCATGGCGAACGACTGTGCCAAGCTGAGCAGGATGGCGCCGTAGCGCGTGTACTGCTCGAGCTTGCGGCGACCGGCCTCACCCTCCTTGCGCATCTCTTCGACGGTCTTGCTGACCATGCCGAGCAGCTGAACGATGATGCTGGCTGAAATGTACGGCATGATGCCGAGCGCGAAGATCGACAGGTTCTCGAGCGCGCCACCCGAAAACAGATTCAGCATGCCCAAGATGCCGCCCTGCTGTTCGATCAAGCTGCGCATGACCGAGCGATCAACGCCCGGAGTCGTGATGAACACGCCAGCGCGATACACGGCGATGATGCACAGGGTGAACACCAGCCGGCGCCGGAGTTCCGGTACCTTGCCCATGTTCGCGAATCCCTGAAACAAACTCATCCGGCGTTTTTCCTGTTCGGTAACGGGCTAGCACCTAGCGGCGACACGCCATTCCCGCAAAGCGGGCGGCGCGCGTTCGCAATCAGGCTTGGCTCACGGCCTTGGAAGCCAACACGACGGCAGTGCCGCCTGCCGCTTCGATCTTCTCGATGGCCGACTTGCTGAACTTGTGAGCGCTGACGGTCAGCTTCTTGGAGAGGTCGCCCACGCCAAGAACCTTGATCTGCACCTTGCGGCCCTGCACGAGGCGAGCTGCACGGAGAGCAGCCTCGTCGACTGCGGCGCCGGCGCCGAAACGCTCGAGGTCGCTCAGATTGACGGTCACGGTCTGCACGGGGAAGGGCACACGGAAGCCGCGCTTCGGCAGGCGCCGTTGCATGGGCGTCTGGCCACCTTCGAAGTGCAGCTTGCCGATGTTGCCGCCGTTGCGAGCCTTCTGGCCCTTGACGCCGCGACCGCAGGTCTTGCCCATGTTCGAGCCCATGCCGCGGCCGACTCGACGCTCGGAATGACGAGCGCCGGCGGGCGGACTGATGCGAGAAAGCAGGTCGGTCATGCAGAAATTTCCTTTACCTCGACGAGATGCAACACCTTCTTGATCATCCCGCGGAACGAGGGCGTGTTGTCGACGACCACCTGTGTTCCGATGCCATGCAGTCCGAGGCCCTTGAGGACCTTGAGCTGGATGATCGACTTGCCAGCCGAACCACGCTTCTGCTGGACCTGAAGTTTCATTGAGCCCCTCCACCAGCGCCCACGCCAGTGGAGCCGCCGACGACGACCGACTGGCCGCCCTTCGAGGTCGCAGCCGTCGAGGCCACGGTGTAGTCGGCTGCCACTGCGTCGATCTCGAGCTGACGCGCGCTGGCGATCGACTCGGGAGTCCGCAGAGCGCGAAGCGCTGCGACCGTCGCATGCACGACGTTGTGCTTGTTGTTGGTGCCGATGCACTTGCTCAAAATGTCGTGGATGCCCGCCGATTCGACCACCGCGCGAACCGGTCCACCGGCGATTACGCCAGTACCCGGAGCAGCTGGCTTGAGCAGCACGCGGCCAGCGCCGTCATGACCCAGAATCTCGTGCGGAATGGTTCGGCCGACCATGGGGACCTTGAATAGGTTCTTGCGAGCCTTTTCGTTGCCCTTGCGGATGGCTTCGGGGACCTCGTTGGCCTTGCCGAAGCCTACGCCCACGTGTCCGTCCTCGTCGCCCACCACGACCAGTGCCGAGAAGCTGAAGCGGCGTCCGCCCTTCACTACCTTCGCTACACGGTTGATGTGGATGACTCGCTCCTTGAGCTTGTCGTCGTCAAAGCTTTCGAATGCCATGATAGTTCTCAGAAGTTCAGGCCGGCTTCGCGAGCAGCCTCAGCCAGGGCTTTAACGCGACCGTGATAGAGGTAGCCGTTGCGATCGAAGACGACCTTGTCGATCTTTCGTTCCAGGCAGATCTTGGCGATCAGAGCGCCCACCTTCTTGGCGGCCGCAGTCTTGTCCCCGTCGGCGACGGAGTTCTTCAGGTCGAGGGACTGAGTGGAAGCAGCTGCGAGCGTGCTCCCAGCTGCGTCGTCGATGACCTGAGCGTAGATGTGATTGGCGCTCCGAAACACGGTGAGACGCGGGCGAACCACGGTGCCCGAAATCTTGCTGCGGATACGAAACTTGCGGCGATCTCGCCCTGTTAACTTGCTAGCCATCGCTTCATGCCTCGCTTGCGATCACTTACGGCCCTTGCCGGCCTTGCCCGCCTTGCGGCGGATCTGTTCACCGCGGTAGCGGATGCCTTTGCCACCATAGGGCTCCGGGGGACGGAGACGGATGATGGTCGCACAAGTCTGCCCGATGAGCTCCTTGTCGGCCGAACTCAAGAACAACACGGTGCCCTTGGTTTCGGTCGGTACGTTGGCGTTGATGCCCTCGGGCAGCATAACGCTGGCCGGGTGGGACAGACCCAGGTTGAAGTGGATCGTGCGCCCCTTGAGCTCACAACGGTAACCAGTGCCGTGGAGCTCGAGGATGCGCTCGTAACCCTCGGCTGCGCCCTTCACCATCGCCGCGATGAGCGCGCGACCGAGGCCCTGCAGGCGAGCGTGATCGGCTCCAGAAGCACTGGAGACGACCTTGACCTCTTCGCCCTCTTTGGTGGCGACGACGCCCTGGGGAAGCACTCGGCGTAGCTTGCCCTTGGGGCCCTGCACGTCGATTGCTCCGTCCTTGAGGTTGACGGTCACGCCCTTGGGCACGGCCACGGGCCGCTTGCCCACGCGCGAGAGACGAACCTGTTCAGCTTCGGCAGCCATCACCACACCTCACAGAGCAGCTCGCCGCCAACCTTCTTGGTCCGAGCTTCCTTGTCCGTCATCAGACCGTGCGAGGTGCTGATGATGGAGACGCCCAGGCCGTCGAGCACCCGCGGAATCTCGCCATGACCGACGTAGACACGACGACCAGGCTTGGAAACGCGACGGATGCCCTCGAAAGCGCAACGACGATCGTTGCCGTACTTCAGCGTCACGGTGATGGTCTTGCGCTTCTCGGGACCCCACTCCTCTTCGTTGACAGAGGAGATGTAGCCTTCGCGCTGCAGCAGCTCGGCGATGCTCTTCTTGATTTTGCTAGCCGGAATATGCGTGACGTCATGGCGAGCCATGGCCGCATTGCGAATGCGGGCAAGCATATCGGCGATCGGATCGGTCATCATAGTATTACCTCACCAACTCGCTTTGGTAACACCGGGGAGTTCGCCTTTGAGCGCCATGGCTCGCATGCAAATTCGGCATAGTTTGAAGTCGCGATAGACGGCTTTGGCGCGGCCACAAACGTGGCAGCGGCGAACTTGCCGAGTCGAGAATTTGGGGGGCGTGTTCATTTTCGCCCACTGACATGCACGTGCCATAACTCTTACGTCTCCTCTGCCATTCAGGTGCGGAACGGCATCCCCAGCTGACCGAGAAGCTCTTTGGCTTCCTCGTTGGTCTTGGCGCTGGTGACGACGGTGATGTTCATACCCTTGATCTTGTCGACTCGGTCGAAGTCGATTTCCGGGAACACGATCTGTTCCTTGAGACCCAGGGTGTAGTTGCCCGCGCCGTCGAAGGCGCGAGGGCTAACGCCGCGGAAGTCGCGCACGCGAGGCAAGCTCAGCGTGATGAGGCGGTCGAGGAACTCCCACATGCGCTCGCGGCGTAGCGTCACCATGACGCCGATGGGCATCTTCTCGCGCAGCTTGAAGGTCGCGATCGACTTCTTGGCGCGTGTGATGACGGGCTTCTGGCCTGTGATGGCACTCAGCTCGACGACAGCCGAATCGATCAGCTTGGGGTTGGTCACTGCCTCACCCAAACCCATGTTGATCACCACTTTTTGAATGCGTGGTGCCTGCATGACGTTGCCGTAGCCAAAGCGCTCCATGAGCTTGGCGCGCACGGTCTGCTCGTACACCCCGCGCAAACGCGGGATCTGCTTGGTCGTCTCGGTCATGACTTATGCCTGCTCCGCACTGAGAACTGCGCCGCTCTTGGCGACGCGCACCTTCTTGCCGTCACGCTCTTCGAAGCGGACTCGGGTCGGCTTGCCAGTCTCCGGATCGATCGGCATCACGTTGCTGATGGCGATGGCGGCGGGGATCTGCACGATGCCGCCAGCTGCCTGCGGCGTCTGACGGGTGTGGCGCTTCACCAAGTTGACGCCCTCGACGATCACGCGTCCGCGCTCGTTGTCGAGACGGGCGACTTTGCCCTTTTGGCCCTTGTGGTTGCCCGCAACGACCTCGACCTGGTCTCCAACACGCAAGCGGTTCATCACAAAACCTCCGGCGCGAGCGAAATGATCTTCATGAACTTGCGAGCGCGGAGCTCGCGAGCGACCGGCCCGAAGATGCGGGTCCCGACCGGCTCGAGTTGAGCGTTGATGATCACGGCGCTGTTCTCGTCGAACTTGATGTAGCTGCCATCGGCGCGACGGTTCTCCCGAGCAGTGCGAACGACCACCGCCTTCGCGATGGAACCCTTCTTCACTTTGCTGTTGGGCAGAGCTTCGCTGATGGCGACGACGATGACGTCACCGAGCCCGGCGTAACGACGACGCGAGCCGCCGAGCACCTTGATGCACTTGACGACCTTGGCGCCCGAGTTGTCGGCGACGTTGAGGACAGATTCTACTTGAATCATGACAGTATTCCCGGAAGTGCTGAAGAAACCTCAGCCGACGAACGCGGGCCGATCGATGAGACGCGCGACTTTCCAGCGCTTCTCTTTGGAGAGGGGACGATGCTCGATGATCTCGACGCGATCGCCGGTCTTGTACTCGTTGGTCTCGTCGTGCGCCTTGAAGCGACGACGTTCCTTCACGTACTTCTTGTAAACAGGGTCCATCTTGTAGCGCATGACCTCGACCACGACGGTCTTGTTCATCTTGTCGCTACGCACGCGGCCGATGAGCCGACGGATGCGGGCCTTGCGCCCCAGGTTCTCTGCGCTCACGAAACGACTCCTGCAGCCGCTTGGCTGCGCTCGGAAAGGATCAGCTCGATGCGCGCGATGTCCTTGCGCGACTTGCCGAGCAGGCTGGTGTTCTCCAACTGTCCCACGGCGTTCTTCATGCGGTGAGTGAAGAGATCCTTGGTGAGCGACGCACGCAGCTCGACCAGGTCCTCCGTGGAACGTTCACGAAGTTCTTTGGCTTCCATTAGAGGGGTCCTCGCGCGAGAAACTTGGTCGCGACGGGCAGCTTGGAGGCTGCGGTCTTGAACGCCGAACGGGCCATCTCTTCGGGCACGCCTGCGATCTCGAACAGCACGCGACCGGGCTTGACGACCGCCACCCACAGCTCGACCGAACCCTTGCCGCTACCCATGCGGACTTCGAGGGGCTTCTTGGTCAGCGGCTTGTCGGGAAACACGCGGATCCAGAGCTTGCCCTGGCGCTTGGTGTGGCGCTGAATCGCCATACGACAGGCCTCGATCTGGCGAGCCGTGATGAAGGCGCGCTCGACGGTCTGCAGAGCGAAATCGCCGAACGACACGTCGCTGCCTTTCCAGGCAGTGCCGGCGTTCTTGCCGGTTTGGACTTTACGCCACTTGGTACGCTTGGGTTGCAGCATGGCTCAACTCACTCCCCGATACGACGGGCTTTGCGCTGCAAAACCTCGCCCTTGAAGACCCAAACCTTGATGCCAATGGTGCCGTAGGTCGTGCGAGCTTCGGCAAAGCCGTAGTCGACGTCGGCGCGCAACGTGTGAAGCGGAACGCGACCTTCGCGGTAGGTCTCGACGCGGCCCATTTCGGCGCCGCCGAGGCGACCGGCGCAGCGAATGCGCACGCCCTTGGCACCGAACTTCATGGCCATAGCGAGGCTCTTCTTCATCGCGCGCCGGAAGGCGATACGACGCTCCAGCTGGGTCGCGATGTTCTCGGCGACGAGCTGCGCGTTGGTCTCGGCCTTGCGCACCTCTTGGACGTCGATGAAGATTTCGTTCTCGGTGAACGACTGAACGCCGGGGAACTTGGTCTCGCCCTTGGCAGCAGTCTTGAGATTGCCGCTCTTGAGGATTTCGATGCCCTTGCCGCCCTTGCCAATGACCATGCCGGGACGCGCCGTATAGACGATCACCTTGGCCTTGTTGGCGGCGCGCTCGACCTCAACGCCAGCGACGCTGGCGTTGTAGAGGTAGTCTTTCACCGCACGCTTGATGCGGATGTCCTCGTGCAGCCACTTGGTGTAGCCGCGGTCATCGTACCACTTGCTCGTCCAGGTCCTGATGACTCCGAGACGGAATCCATAGGGATGAGTTTTTTGTCCCATGACTGCCTTTTTAGCGCTGGTCGAGCTCGATGAGGATGTGGCTGGTTCCCTTGACGATGGGAGTAGCCCGGCCCATGGCGCGGGGGCGCCAACGACGAAGATGTGAGTTGGGAGCCATGTCGACGGTTGCCTTGGCGATGAACAGACTGTCGACGTCTTTGACGGCGGCTGCGTGCTTGGCGTTGGCGACCGCGCTGGCCAGAAGCTTCTTCACGATGGGCGCTGCGGCCTTGGGCGTGAACTCCAGGAGCTGCAGCGCCTCCATGGCGTTGCGGCCCCGGATCATGTCCACGACCACCCGCGCTTTGCGGGGGCTGATGCGCTGAAAGTTCGCTTTGGCGCTGCTGATCATTGCGACTGCTTTCGTGTTCGGAATGTCACCTCAACCGTGAGGTGACAGGGGGAGCCATTTGCTCGAGGAAATCCCGAGTTGGCACTCGGACGTTGCTCCCCGACACTGACCGCCGGTTCGGCTCCTTTGCGGGAGCGCCTTGCGGGTTTTTCGGAGGAAGCTCTGTTTCCAGGGATGAGGCGCCGCGGCGCACTCGACTGGTCCCAAAGGGGATGGGGTAGTTAGCAAAGCCGCCGGGGCTTCGCAACGATCCCGACGCAAGAAAAAGGGCTCTTCATGCGATTGTCGAGCCCGGTTCACTGAACAAGTGGGAGCTTTTAGCTCCCACTTCAGGAAGTCGAAGAGAAACGGTCCCGTTCGGGGTCCCTGGACAGAGCGTCCTTCGACCCCACGCGGGACCGAGTCTCACTTCTTCTTCTTGTCGCCCGCGTGACCGTTGAAGGTGCGCGTGGGAGCGAATTCACCGAACTTGTGACCGACCATGTTCTCGGAAACGAACACCGGCACGAACTTGCGGCCGTTGTGGACCGCAAACGTGAGGCCAATCGCTTCAGGAAGCACCGTGGAACGGCGAGACCAGGTCTTGATGACCTTCTTGGAGGCCTCTGCGACGGCTTTCTCAATTTTGCTGAGCAGGTGACCGTCGATGAACGGTCCCTTCTTGATGCTACGAGCCATAGTGCTTACCGAGCCTTCCGGTGCTTCACGATCATGGATTCAGTGCGCTTGTTCTTGCGGGTCTTCAGGCCCTAGGCGAGCTGACCCCAAGGTGAACAAGGGTGACGACCACCGCTAGTCCGGCCTTCGCCACCACCCATGGGATGGTCGACCGGGTTCATCGTGACGCCGCGGTTGTGCGGGCGGCGACCGAGCCAACGAGCTCGACCGGCCTTACCCAACTTGACGTGCTGGTGATCGCCGTTCGAGACCTGACCCACCGTGGCGCGGCACTTGATGTGGACTTTGCGGACCTCGCCGCTCGGCAGCTTGACCTGGGCGTACTCGCCGTCCTTGGCCATGAGCTGAGCAGCCACACCAGCCGAACGAACCAACTGGCCACCCTTACCGAGACGAAGCTCGATGTTGTGGATGGTCGTACCGGCCGGGATGGCATGCAGCGGGAGGCTGTTGCCGGGACGGATGTCCGCGTTCTTGCTGGAGACGATGGTGTCACCTTGGCCCAGGCCGTCGGGCGCCAAGATGTAGGCCTTCTCGCCATCTGCATAGTGGAGCAGCGCGATGCGAGCCGTGCGATTGGGATCATACTCGATGTGAGCGACGACGGCGGGGACGCCGATCTTCGCACGCTTGAAGTCGACCACGCGATAGCGCTGCTTGTGACCACCGCCACGGAAGCGCGAAGTCGTGCGACCGTAGTTGTTGCGGCCGCCGCTCTTGGGAGCGGGCTCGAGCAGAGAGCGCTCGGGCGTAGTGCGCGTGATTTCCGCGAAGTCGGCAACGCTTGCCGAGCGGCGCCCAGCAGACGTGGGCTTGTAGGTACGTACTGCCATGGTCTTATTCCTCGCCCTTCTCGGCGTCGGTTTCGTCGAAGAACTGGATGTCACTGCCCTCGCTGAGCGTGACGATCGCCTTCTTCCAGTTGGGCCGCTTGTGCTCGTGGCGACCGATGCGCTTGACCTTGCCTCGCTGAACGAGCGTGTTGACGCTGGCGACTTTGACGTCGAACAGCTTCTCGACCGCGTCCTTGATCTGAATCTTGTTGGCCTTGACGTCGACCTCGAAGATGACCTGATTGGCTTCGGCCTTGAGGGTCGCTGCCTTTTCGGTCAGGGCGATAGGACGCTTGATGATGAGTTCAGGAGTCATGCTTCCTCTCCGTTCTTGTCGCCGAGCAGACGCGCTTCGATGGCCTTGATGGCCTCGCGCGACACCACGAGGTGATCGTGACGCAGCAGGTCGTAAACGTTCACACCCTCGGGAGGGAGGAAGTTGTTCGACTTCATGTTGCGGATCGACAGACGCAGGTTTTGGTTGGCTGCGTCGTCCACGACCAGGTTGCTCTTTCCGGCCTTGAGACCGTCGAGCACGCCAGCCAGAGTCTTGGTCTTGACCTCATCCAACTCGATTTTGTCGAGCACGGTGAAACGGCCCTCCTTGACGAGCAAGCTGAGCGCGCCCTTGAGCGCGCCCTGACGGACACGACGTGGGGGCCGATAAGACCAGTCCTGGGGCTTGGCCGGATGAGCGCGGCCACCACCCACGAAGATCGGAGCGCGGATCGAACCGTGACGAGCACGACCCGTACCCTTCTGCTTGTAGATCTTCTTGCTGGAGCCCTGCACTGCTGCACGCTCCTTACCGGCACGCGTACCCGCACGGCGGGACGCAAGCTGCGAGACGACCACTTCTTGAAAGAGGTGCTCGCGAATTTCTGCTGCGAAAACTTCGTCGGACAGCTCGAGCTCTCCGACCTTTTCGCGCTTCAAATTGTAAACGTCGACCTTAGCCATTTCGACCTCTGATCAGCTCTTGATCTCGACATCAACACCAGCAGACAGGTCGAGCTTCATCAGCGCTTCCAGGGTCTGGGGATTGGGATCGAGAATGTCAATTAGACGCTTGTGAGTGCGTACCTCGAACTGCTCACGGGACTTCTTGTCCACGTGGGGACCACGAAGAACCGTGTAGCGTCGGATTGAGGTAGGCAGGGGGATAGGGCCAGCCACTCGGGCGCCGGTCCGATGTGCCGTCTCGACGATGTCACTGGTGGACTTGTCGAGCAGCTGGTGATCGAACGCCTTGAGGCGAATTCGGATTTTCGTCGCGTCAGCCATGAGAAAAGCTCTTCTGAAAAAGGGTGGGTTCGGAGTTCGACTGGACCGGGTCCGCTCGGACGCCTCCCCCACCCGGATAAATCACACGAGGATCTTGGAAACGACGCCTGCACCAACGGTGCGGCCGCCTTCGCGAATCGCGAAGCGCATCTGCTCCTCGAGTGCGACCGGAGTAATGAGCTCGACTTCCATCTGGATGTTG
>Ga0105048_10001280_pt1 | contig 40899 bp, 39 predicted proteins | sample MAT05_FD_78382 | JGI IMG/M metagenome (GOLD analysis project Ga0105048, IMG submission 78382) | Freshwater microbial communities from Lake Fryxell liftoff mats and glacier meltwater in Antarctica - MAT-05 | ecosystem: Environmental > Aquatic > Freshwater > Ice > Liftoff microbial mat | place... | reverse complement strand
TAACAAACAAATTTTCAAACTAAAAACAAAATATGACTATGTTAACTGTAAAGCGCAGACCAAACGGAGCCCCTGCATTTGTGAATGTATTCGAGGACTTCTTTAATCAGGCATTTCCTGAAAAATTTATTAACCAAAGCGGAACATTTACGCCATCTGTAAATGTAATAGAGAACGACAAGGCAATTACTTTAGCATTTGCAGTTCCCGGATTTGAGAAAACCGATTTTGATATAAACATCGAAAAAACATTTATTACAATTAGCGGCAAAAAAGAAGTGAAGGAACCGGTTGCCGATAAAAATTACACCCGTAAGGAATTCAGCTTTGATAGTTTCAAGCGCATGTTTACGTTGCCTGAAACGGTTGAAAATACAGGCATTGAAGCAAGTTATGAAAACGGTATTTTACATGTTACGCTTCCCAAAAAAGCAGTAAAGACAGCAGAAGCGGTGAAAAAAATTGAGATAAAATAAGTGGGTAATAGTGGTTGATTTTCAAAAACAAAACCCCGACGAAATTCGTCGGGGTTTTTGCTTTGTGTTGGTTAAACAACAGAATTATTTTCTAACTACAAATTTATTGCTGTAAACTACAGATCCATTATCAACTAAACGGAAGCTATAAATACCACTAGAATAAGCTTCAAGGTTAATGCTGTTCATTTCAGGATTTAAGCTAACTATGTCAACTTTTTGTCCATTCATGTTAAACACTTCCAATGTAACATTATTGTTTGTAGGGTTATTGATATTGATGTAATCAGCTGCAGGGTTTGGATAAATATTACGGGCAAGATCATAACCAGCAAAATCTTCGATGTTAACACCACCTGTTACTGCTAAATCGTCAACATACAATACTGAACCAGGAACCAAAGATGTAAATCCACCTGAAGAAGTGATAATGATTTGCATTTGATCAGGAACAGCAGCAACGAAATAAGTGATAGGGCAATTAAATGCCTGATAAGATGTTGAAGTTAAATCGTCGCGGTATTGACCCATTCCGATAGTATCTCCACCCAAAAGCATAAGCACAACAACGTTCATTGTATCAGTACCTGATGGTGCAAATTGATAAAAACCGTTTAAGGCATCATAAGCAGCTGTAATAGGGGCGCCACCAACAACCGCAGGTGTAAATGTTACAAAGTCGAAACTAATAATACCTGTAGTGATGGTTCCAGGAACATCTAAAGGCGTACCTAAAACGTTGATTGTTTTAGTTTCTAACCTTGCTGCAGCACCACCGCCATTAACATTAACTGTTTCTTTTGTGCAGTTTCTATCAGTAATACCTAAATCGGCAGCAATTTTATCAGGAACATCCCAACCAGTTGGAACATCGCAAGTAACACCTGATGCAAGTGAAGTATAAACAGACCATCCTTCAAGGTTACCATTTGGAACCTGAGCGAATGCTGCTGTAGTAAGGGTTAATAATGAAATTGAGAATAGTAGACGAATTTTCATACTCTTTTGTTTAATTGTTTGTTATTGAATAGTTATGTATTACAAAGTTAAAGGTAAATATAAGGTTTTATCCTACAAATAAAAAATTCACAATTTTGGTTAACAAGTCTTTTTGAAGGAGATTTTAGCCCGAAAACCTCATTTGATATGGCTTTTTAAAATCTTAACAGTAACAAAAAGCATATAATGTTTTCTGCAAATCCTCCCTCTTTATAACAAAATTGCGCTAAGATAAAAGCAGAAAAACCTTCTTAAGTAAAACAAACGTTCAGCTACCATTACAACTCAATAGATTCAAATCGGTCCTTGATAATTCAACATGCAGTAACTGTCTAAAAAATAGAAGCGAGCAACCAAGTGGCTAATAGTGTAAGGATTTTCGAGCACAGCCAACTTTTCCAAACTCATTTCACTACCAGTTTAGTTGAGCCTTTGGAACAGCAAGCCCATTTTTAAAATACAATGAAACAATTTCAATTTATACGTATTTTTTGTGAACGGTTATTGACTTGTGCTGTTCTGTAGTAGATTAATTTAATAACTGATTTAACTTTACCTCAAATTACCAAGAAATGAAAATTGAAATTGGCCAACGGGCACCAGATTTTTTAATGTTCGACACTGAAAAGGCGCCAGTTCGTTTATCGGAATTGAAAGGCGAAAATGTTTTGTTACTATTCTTCCCTTTTGCATTTACATCAACTTGCACCGCAGAGTTGTGCGCAACCAGAGATGATATTGCATTTTATCAAAATGCAAATGCGAAAGTATATGGTATAAGTGTTGATGCACCATATTCGTTAGGCGTTTTTAAAAAGGAACAAAATTTGAACTTTCAATTGCTCAGCGACTTCAACAAAACCGTTTCAGAATCTTATGGTTGCATACACGATCGCTGGGGAATGGAACTTAAAGGTGTTTCAAAACGAAGTGCTTTTATAATTGACAAAAACGGAATAGTGCAATATGCTGAAATTTTGGAAAACGCTAGCGAGCAACCAAATTTTGATGCCATAAAGCAAACCTTAGCTGGTTTAACCCAAATTAATTAATAAAAATTAGCAAATCAACTAAGCCAGCAATTTAGTTGGTTTTAAATTAAATAGCAATCAATTTTAAAAGTGAAACCCATTGTCAACAAACAGCTTATTTTAATGCCAATTATAATATAAGATGATTACTACTGCTTATTCGGTTTAAATTAATTTTTATCCGCATTGCGATTATAATATTGAAATTTTTATTTTGGATACTATGTTTAATGTACGTGTTTACGGATTACTAATTATCGCCAACAATATATTAATTGTTAAGGAACCAGTAAAGAATAAACAAATAATAAAATTTCCTGGCGGTGGCTTAGAATTTGGAGAAGGTACTATTGCTTGTTTGCAGCGAGAGTTTCGCGAAGAATTACAAGCAGAAATTACCAATATTCGCCATTTCTACACCACCGATTTTTATGTGCAGAGTTTTATTAACCCCAGCCATCAGGTTATTAGTATTTATTATCTGGTTGATGCTGAACTTGAACAATTAAATTTCAATAATGATGAAGGGTTGCAATTCAAGTGGATTCCGCTACATGAATTAAATGAAAGCATTTTTCAATTGCCTATCGACAAAAAAGTAATTTCGCTTTTGAAGCAGGTTTATTAGGTTGAATCAGTTTTACTGCTTCTTAACGCTTTTTAAATCAAGCATATTTAGTGGGTTAGGCTCCAAGCCTGAAATATTTTTTTGCACAAACCGATATACTTCATCATAAAATAATGGCACTACTGGTGCATCTTGCATCATCAAGCTATCCATTGTATAATACATTTGCTTTCGAATAGCTTCATCGCTTTCGGCAACTGCAATATGATAAAGACTGTCGAAAACTAGATTATGGTATCGGGTATAATTAGGTGGTGCATCACTTTCACCATAAAACACGGTTAAGTAATTTTCTGCATCTGCATAATCGGCAATCCAACTGGAACGAAAAAATACAGTTGACTTGTTCAAACGCATTTCGCGCAATAATCTAGAATCAACCGTTTCAATTTTTATTGCAATGCCAATGTCTTCCAATTTATCTTTTATATAAACAGCAATGTCTTGATATTGCTCTACAGTATGCAAAGTAATTTCGGGGAGCCCTCTCCCATTTTCAAATCCCGCTTTCTTAAGTAATTGCAATGCTGTATCAGGATTGTAAGTATAACCATACTTAGCATTTATATTTATTGGCAATAAACTGGGAGGTATAATTCCACCTGTTGCCGCTATACCGCGATTGTTTTTCAAAAATAATAACATCTCGTTACGGTCGAATCCATAATTAATAGCTTTTCGAACTTCAATAAACGAGAGTGGATTTTCTTTTACAATAGGTAAACTCGTATCCATCAAAATTGCAAAATATTCAACATTCAAATATGGGCCTTTCAACAATTTAATTTTATCGTCGTATTTCGGCTGTAAATTGCCCGTTTTAGTGAGCAAATTATCTCTCAATGCAGCGTCAACATCACTAACAAAATCTAACGATCCACTCAAAAATTTTAGAAATTCTGTCGACTTGTTAGAGATGAAAAATATATTTACAGCATCCAAATAAGGTAATCGTTGTTGTTGATCGTCATACTCAAAATAATTTTCGAATTTGTGTAAAATCAGCAATTCACCTTCTTCCCATTTTACAAATTTAAATGGGCCTGTGCCTACTGGGTGACTGCGAAAATCGGCACCATATTTTGTTATAGCTTCATGTGGAACAACCGAGCAATATTGAATACTCAATCGTTGCAAAAATGGCGCAAATGGCTCGCGGAGTTTAATTTCGAGGGTGCTATCGTTTAATGCATAAAATGGATTCACAGTATCAACAATATCTTGAAAAACCCAATTGCCTCTTGCCGCTACCGAAGGGGTAATTAATCGCCGAAATGAATAAACTACATCTTCGGCTACCAACTTTCTGCCTTTCCCATTCTGAAAACAAATATCATCATGAAAAAAAACATCGTTGCGCAAATGAAATACATAGGTTCTTCTATCTTCCGAAATTTCCCACGATTTAGCAATGCATGGTGCAACATTTAATTGGCCATCTAATTGCACTAATCCATTAAATAATTGATTTACGCTCCATGTATTAGATTGGTCGCTCGAAAATGCTGGGTCAAGTGATGTAATTGGCGTAGTTAAATTGAGGCGGAAAATAGTTTTATCTTCATGCAACGGCTCTTGCCTACAAGCAGCCAACAGGGTTGAAATGCAGCAAAGAAAAATAATATGTTGTTTTAAATTCTTGATAAGGCAAAAATACAACATTAGCAATACGGTTTAGCCCAAATTTGGGGTTTCTGTTATTTACGCTGGAGCGAAATAAATAAAATTTATAATTTAAGATTAAATCCGCCCCCGGCGTTCTGCGAGAATTTCATACAAAAAATTTCTAGCCCTAAAAAGTTGTGCTTTTACTGTCCCCAAAGGCATGTTCAATTTTTCCGCAATTTCATCATAGCTTAATTCATCAAAGTAGCGGAGCTCTAACAGGGTTTTGTATTTGGGATTTAACTCATCAAGAATGGTTCGCATAAGCAGCGCGCGCTGATCTTTTATTACTATTTCTTCAGGGTCGAGGGCTCCGGTTTTCATTTTCGAAAAAGCGTATTTCGACGATTCATCATTATCGTCGTCGAGACTAAGCGTATGTAATTTTTTCTTGCGAATAAAATCAATTGCATTATTTAAGGCTATGCGAAAAAGCCAAGTGCTAAAGGCATAATCTGGTGTATATTTTTCGAGATTTAAAAAGGCTTTCCCAAATGCTTCAATAGTTAAATCATCGGCATCGTCGCGGTTGTGCACCATCTTTAAGAGCATGTAATTAATCGAATCTTTATATCGCCCCATCAGTAAGCTGTAGGCGTATTGGTCACCGGCTATTGCTTTGTGAACCAACTCCATGTCTTCGCGGGCGCGATCAGAAAGATGCTCATTTAATCCCATCTATATTTCGTTTTTATTAATGCTGCCTTTGCAAAACGGAAATAGTAAGCAATTTGTATAATATCAAATAACTCGATATAAGGTTTTAAATCTTTTTCATCGAGTTTATTCATCGACTGCGAAAAGGTATATCTCAATAATGCCCAACGTATTACAAATGCGGCTGCTACTACATACCAATATACAAAAAGTATGCTTAATAAATATAGAGACGTGAACCAGAATAAAATATGCGAAATAGGTTGTATGCCAAGTAATAACTTATGTTTTGCCTTATAAAATCTAGCAGTACTCAAATGCCTAGTTTTCTGCCCTATCCAATCTTCCAGAGTTTCTTTAGGTTCAGAGTAAGTAAATGATTCAGGCATAATTTCGATAGTTGTATTATGCTTTGTGGCAACCTTATTAATAAATAAATCATCGTCGCCACTCGGTATTTCACGATGATCGAAAAAACCATTAGTATTAAAAAACATTTCCTTTTTATACGATAAATTTCTGCCAACTCCCATGTATGGAAGTTTCGCTAACGCAAACGATAAATAATTAATTGCTGAAACAACTGTTTCATACCTAATTCTGCGATTGAGGCTGCCGGGTTGTTTTTCATAAGCGCCATATCCCAAAACAATCGATTTACTATTATTTGTATAACCTGCTACCATATGTTTAAGCCACTGGTTAGTTGCAGGATAGCAATCGGCATCGGTTAATAAAATAAGTTCATTTGCTGCTGCTTTTAGTCCGAGGGTTAGCGGGAATTTTTTCCCTGCCATCATTCTATTGCTATTACCTGTTTTTGTACGTTTTAATCGCGGCTCCTTTTGAGCAAGAAAAAACAAATACTCAGTTGTGCCGTCATCCGAATTATCATCAACCACAATTACTTCAAACGATGGATAATCTTGTGCAAAAATGCGAGGCAGATTCTTTTTAAGATTCGTGTCTTCATTTCTAGCGCAAATAATTACAGAAACAGGTGGGTAATGTGAAGTTTTATTTTCCTTCGGTTTATAATTCGCTAAACGCAGATAAAAAAATAAAAAATAAAAAAGTTGCAAAAAGGCTGCTCCGCAAAAAATGTAAAAAATCAGGGTATTAATAAATAGTTCGTCCATAAAATGTGCTTCGGCAAAGTTAGATTATTGCAGTGTGCTAAGGTGAACGGAGTTCATAACATATACACAAGCTTTCCACAATTAAGTATTTTTGCGCCGTGTTTTTCCAATTATCAGCAACCGACCCCCAATCAAAAGCCCGTGCAGGCGTGATTAAAACAGATCACGGCGAAATTACTACGCCAATTTTTATGCCTGTTGGCACCATAGGAACCGTTAAGGGCGTGCATTTTCAGGAATTGGTAGACGATATCGCTGCTGAGATAATACTGAGCAATACCTATCATTTATACTTGCGACCAGGCACCGATATTATATTTCAGGCGGGTGGATTGCATAAATTCAATACCTGGGAAGGGCCTATTTTGACCGATAGTGGGGGATTTCAAGTGCATTCGTTGGCCAAAATCAGAAAAATAAAGGAAGAGGGCGTAACATTTCAGTCGCATATTGATGGCTCTAAGCATTTTTTTACACCAGAAAATGTGATGGACATCCAGCGAAAAATCGGCGCCGACATTATAATGGCTTTTGACGAATGTACGCCTTACCCTTGCGCATACGATTATGCAAAAAAAAGTATGGAATTAACGCACAGATGGTTAAAACGTTGTGTTACACAATTTAACAACTCAACATCCGTTTACGATTACAAGCAGTATTTGTTTCCCATTGTTCAAGGTTCTGTTTACAACGATTTACGGAAGCAATCAGCCGAAGTTATTGCAAATATGCAACTAGAAGGCAATGCCATTGGCGGATTAAGCGTTGGTGAACCTCATGAAGACATGTACGCAATGACTGAAACCGTATGTGGCATTTTGCCTAACAACAAACCACGCTATTTGATGGGTGTTGGTACACCGCAAAACATTTTAGAATGTATTGCCTTAGGTATTGATATGTTTGATTGTGTAATGCCAACCAGAAATGGCAGAAACGGCATGATATTTACAGCAGAAGGAATAATTAACATTAAAAATAAAAAATGGGAGGCAGATTTTTCTCCCTTAGATGCAAGTAGTAACGCAGCAACTAGTCGTTTACACAGCAAGGCATTTGTGCGACATTTATTTGCAAGCGGCGAACGTTTAGGGCCACAAATTGCGAGTGTGCACAATCTCAGCTTTTATTTATGGTTGGTTAAGGAGTCGAGAAAACATATTATTGCAGGCGATTTTGCATCATGGAAAAACTCAATGGTTAAAAAGGTAACAACACGTTTGTGAAAATAAATAAGGATATCATATGGCAACCTTTCAGGCGATGGCTGAGTATCACAGATATTTATGTGATTAAGAAGTTTGTGGTATCTACAATTTTCGCGCATCTAATTATTATTTCGATAGCCATTGTAATTGACTTATCGGAAAAGATGGAAAAATTTGCAGAACGAAGTGCACCTCCATTGGAAATTGTGCAATATTACCTTGATTTTATTCCGTTTATTACTTCCATTCTGGCACCTTTACTCATTTTTCTAGCTGTCATATTTTTCACATCTAGAATGGCCTATAATAGTGAAATTATTGCCATGTTTAATAGTGGCATGAATTTCAGAAGATTTCTCAGGCCTTATATATTTTGCGGGTTGGCGGCTGTTGGCATTTTGTTATACGCCAATTACTGGACTGTTCCTGAAACCAATAAACGCAAGCTTGAATTTGAGGATAAATATATTCACGCGCCAAAAAATTACGGAAATACAAAACATTTAAAAATAAGTAAGCATACCATTATTTCGCTGGAGCGATTTAAATTTAAAAATAATGAAGGTTTTAATTTTTCGCTCGAACAATTTGATGGAAGTGGGGCAGATAGAAAATTGGTAAAAAAAATAAATGCTGCAAAAATTGTTTATCAAGCTGACAAAAACAATTGGCGATTTATTGATTACAAATATTGGGAAATTGGCGACATCGGCGAAAAATACACAGAAGGAAAACAGTTTGATACCGTAATTAATTTATTACCAAAAGATTTTGATGAAGACATTCGAATAAAAGATGTGCTCAACTACCAGGAGATGGAGACTTATATCAAAGAGAAAAGAGAAGAAGGCACTGGCGAACTAGAATATTATACTGTTGAGCAATATAGACGAGCATCTTCAGCAATTTCTGCATTAATATTAGTTATAATGGGTGCTGCATTAGGTTCTAAAAAAATTAGAGGCGGTAACTGGTTTAATATTATTTCGGGCGTTGCACTTAGTGCATTATATATTTTCTTCATGCAATTTTCAACTTCCTTTTCTATTAATAGCAGCTTACACCCAATAATCGGGACTAATATCCCCAATATATTGTTTGCATTTGTTGCTTTATTTTTGGTTAGATATGCAAGTAAGTAAATAACTTAGCATTTAAGGTTTAACTAAATTAACCCAAATTAATCAGTATTCATTAGCAAATCAACAAAACTATTGATTTAGTTGGGTTTAACCCGAATAGCAAACAATTTGAAAAGTGCATGTTATTGGATTATAACATCTGATTTTATTACATATTATAAGATGTTACGATTGCAATTGCTTATTCTGGGTTAATCGAATTAAATCACTGCAAGTTGTAATTAACATGCTTAGCTTACAATATGAAAACAGTATGATATTGGCTTGAAATATTTGATGATAATACAAATTATTACATGCTAAGACCTGCATTGCTTCTTCTAGCATTAAACATTGCTAAAAGTTGCTGCTTGCTTAATAATGCATCTTCCGGTTGCAATTAAATTTATAGCAAACTTCTCTTTCAACTAAGATTAAAATGGTGGTTCATCATTTAAATCAGTTCCTTCCATTTCATCCATTTTCGATTTGCGTGTTATAGTTGCTTTGTTGTCGGTAATAACATTAGCAAGTGGCGTAAGTCCTTGAGGTGGATACATCTCATCAAGGTCAACAAATTTAATGTATTTATCAACGAAGCGCACACGCACATTTTCAAGTGCACCATTTCTATGCTTGGCGATAATTACTTCTGCAATGCCTTTTGTTGGCAGATTGTTATCATCAATATCTAAACCATAATATTCTGGACGATACAGGAAACAAACTAAATCGGCATCTTGCTCTATGGCTCCTGATTCACGCAAGTCGGATAACATTGGTCGTTTTGCTCCGCCTCTATCTTCCACTTTACGGCTCAATTGAGAGAGCGCAATAATTGGAATATTTAATTCTTTGGCTATTGATTTTAATGAACGTGAAATCTGACTAATTTCCTGTTCGCGATTACCACCTTTGCCAGAATCGGATGCTGTCATTAATTGCAAGTAATCGATTACAACTAATTGAATATCGTGTTGCATTTTTAAACGACGGCATTTTGCTCGCAATTCGAAAATATTAATTGCGGGAGTATCATCAATAAAAATAGGTGCTTCGCCTAATCGGCCTGATAATTTTACTAATTGCACCATTTCATGTTCAGCTAAATGACCTTTCATAATTTTTTCGGCTGGAATTTCAGTTTCGGCACTAATTAAACGCTTTACTAATTGCTGCGCACTCATCTCTAAAGAAAAGAATGCAACACCTTTTTTAAAATCTACGGCAGCATTTCTAGCTAATGAAAGTGTGAAAGCTGTTTTACCCATTGAAGGTCGTGCAGCTACAATAATTAAATCCGATTTTTGCCATCCTCCCGTCAATCGGTCGAGCGCACTAAATCCCGAAGGGCAACCCGTTAAAGCATCTTCATGCTTTCTGGCTTCGTCAATTTCTTTGATGGTTGCGCTTAGCAGGTTATTAATATCGTTATAACTTGTACGTAAGTTTTTATCTGCAATATTGAACAAATTTTGCTCTGCTTTATCTAACAATTCGAATACATCGGTGGTATCTTCATACGAATCGTGCACAATTTCGCTTGAAATACGAATGAGTTCTCGCTGAATAAACTTCTGGGTAACAATGCGCGCATGGTGCTCAATATGCGCCGCTGACGCCACGCGATTTGTTAAGGATGTAACATAAAATGGTCCACCGGCTTCTTCCAATTGTCCCATTTTACGCAGCTCCTCCGAAACGGTGAGCAAATCGATAGGTTGCGTTTTTTCGAACAAACGACGAATGGCACTAAAAATGATTCTATGTCTGTCGTCATAAAAACTTTCTGAACGTAGCAACTCAATGGCATTGGTTACTGCATCGCGGTCAATCATGAAAGCGCCTAAAACCGCTTCCTCCAAATCGGGAGCTTGAGGCGGCACTTTTCCATAAACTACTGAAGACAGATCTGTAGGATTGCGTTTACGTTCATTTTTTTTATATTGATTGGTCGAGTTACTTTCAAATTCTGCCATGCTGATTGGTTTGCTGATTTTTATAACAATGCTTAAAATATTCGTTGCTGCTAGAAGGGAGCCAAAATTATAAACCTATAGCTCAGCAACCCAATTATTTAAGATAAAAAAGAATGAACATCAAATTGGTTAATCTACACATTTTCTTAAGGCCTATTTTCATTGTAATTTACACATTTTATAAGAATTTTTAAACGTATTATCCACAAACTGTTTTAAAATGTGTATTTCAAGTGGATAAATAAACTGGCAGGGTTGTACTGTAAAAATGAAAAACATTAGAATAGAATTAATGTCAATACCACTACAATATTCTTGTAGATAATATTTACAATACAATGATATTCAGCACTTTATATAATATTAATCATGTTTATGCGCGCGTTTCTTTATCATTCCACCTTTTGCGTCTCTTACGCTGCTCATAACCACAAATGCACTTTTATCAATTTTTTCTATCTCTGCATTCAACTTACTCACTTCTAATCTGGTGATAACCGTATAAACGATTTCGATCTCTTTATTAATATATCCATGCGTGCCGAAACCGCGCTTACCGTTAAATATCGTAACACCTCTTCCGAGCTTGTTGGTGATCATATTTCTAATGTCTTCCGACTTATGTGAAATAATGGTAACACCCGTATATTCTTCAATACCTTCCAAAATAAAATCAACCGTTTTGGAGGCGGATAAATAGGTGAGGATGGAATACATTGCCGTTTCGAGTGATAATACATATGCAGCAACAGAAAAGATAATAATGTTTACAATCAAAATGATATCGCCAACACTTAACCCAATTCGTTTACTGGTATTAATTGCCAATACTTCGGTTCCATCAATAACACCACCACCTCGCATAGCCATTCCAATTCCAGCGCCGAGAAAAAATCCACCGAAAATGGATACTAATAATTTATCCTCAGTTATTACCGGATATGGCACAAATGCAACTACCAAAGCAAGGGCAACTATACCGAGTGCGGTTTTTACGGCAAATTCAATACCAATTGAAGTAAAACCTAAAATAATGAAAGGAATATTTATAACCACCAACAATATTGAAACTGGCACATTACTTACTGCTGCAATGAGCAACGAAATACCCACCGCACCTCCGTCAATAAAACCGCTTGGTAATAAAAACGCTTTTAGTCCAAACCCAGCACAGGCAACCCCAACGGCAAGTAAAAATACGCTTTTGGCAATTTGCTTTGTGTTGATGATAGATTGCAGAATGTTTTTTGCAAGTTCATATTGCGAAACATCTGCCGCTGTTTTTCCTTCTTTCTTTAATTTTTTAAATACTGTATTTACGATGATGCGCTTAATAATTGCGTTCATTTATTTTAGCTCCTTTTTTTCGATGCTTTCAAAAATAATCAAAAAAAGTCACATTTAAGATTGTACCCGAGACTTTACAAACAACTACCTGCAATCAGAAAAAAATCTGCAAACAATCAGATTGTTTGCAGATGCAAATCAGTTATTTAATAATTTATTTAAAAGCTTCAATACCTGTAATATCGGCTCCTGTAATTAATAAATGAATGTCGTGAGTACCTTCGTATGTGATTACACTTTCTAAATTCATCATGTGTCGCATGATGGAATATTCGCCTGTAATACCCATTCCACCTAACATTTGGCGTGCTTCCCTTGCAATTTCAATAGCAATTTGAACACTATTTCTTTTTGCCATAGATATTTGTGCAGCTGTAGCTTTATTTTCATTTTTAAGCACCCCTAATCGCCAAACTAATAATTGTGCTTTGGTAATTTCTGTTACCATTTCGGCTAATTTTTTTTGTTGTAATTGGAATCCTGCAATTGGCTTACCAAATTGTTTGCGTTGTTTGGTGTAACGCAAAGCAGTGTCGTAGCAATCCATGGCAGCCCCAATTGCGCCCCAGCTAATGCCATAGCGTGCGGTTGACAAGCAACTTAATGGCCCGCGCAGGCCTTTTATTTCTGGGAAAATATTTTCTTTTGGCACTTTCACATTATCAAATACTAATTCCCCAGTTGCGCTGGCACGTAAACTCCATTTTCCATGTGTTTCAGGAGTGGTAAATCCTTCCATTCCGCGTTCAACTATCAATCCACGAATTTTCCCTTCTTCGTCTTTGGCCCAAACAACGGCAATATCTGCAAAAGGTGCATTGCTAATCCACATTTTAGCACCATTCAACAAATAATAATCGCCTTTGTCTTTAATATTGGTAATCATACCGCCTGGGTCTGAACCATGATCAGGTTCAGTAAGTCCGAAACAACCAATCATCTCCCCGCTTCCTAATTTTGGTAAATATTTTACGCGCTGTGCCTCACTTCCAAAAGTATAAATTGGATACATCACTAAACTTCCCTGCACGCTAACCAACGAGCGTATACCACTATCGCCACGTTCAATTTCTTGCATAATTAAACCGTATGCAATATTGTCTAAACCACCACCACCGTACTCAACAGGAATAGTTGGTCCAAAGGCACCAATTTCCGCTAAGCCTTTAATTAAATGCTTTGGCGTTTCGGCTTTTTGTGCATATTCCTCAATAATTGGCGAAATTTCTTGTTTTACGAATTGTCGAACAGTATCGCGAATCAACTTATGTTCAGTAGTAAGCAGGTCATCTAGCTGATAATAATCCACTCCTTCAAAAAGATCGTTTGGCATAAGGTATTATTTAATTTTTGGCAAAGTTAAGGCAAAGGGATTAGTTTTTTGCCGCAGCCGCGTCCCAATAACTAATTATTTTTTGGGTTTTGAAGTCGTACCTGTGGCAAAATATAGGTTATTTCGCCTTTGTTCTCAAACAAGCTCAAATCATAAAAAACCCTTTTAATTCAAGTATATACTTTTGGCCATCTTTTTATGTTTATTCACTAATTTAAAGAAAGTCCTTATAACAATTATATCTTGACCCACCTGCAAGTTGTTTTACCTCCTTCAGTAATTATTTCAGTAAAATATATTCCACTAGGTAAAAGATGCGTGTCTGCCATATTGTATTCATTTAAATTCAATTCCAAAGTTTCTTCAAGTAAGTTTTGAGTGACTATAGAAATAATTTTTTCTAATAGTAAATTGTTCAAATAAATTATTCTGTTTGTAGGATTGGGGAAAATAGAAATAGATAAAGAATTATAATCTGTATTGATAATTCCGGTTTCAATCCCACCTCCATTTGTTGTTTTTAACAAATAAAATTCGCTGCCTAATCCATTTGATGAAAGGGCATAAAACACAGAATCGTTTAAACATAAGATTTTAGTCGGAGGTGGCAACGATGGGTCAAAAGCTGAGTTTATCCATGACCCGCCACCTGTTAATGTTTTCATAATGTAAGTATTGCCTAATTCGTCATCTCCCGAAATATAGCAAACTTGGTTACTAACATATTCAATGGCTACAATTCGATTTAAAGAGCCAGGTATTGTGATAAAACTCCAATTTTCTTCATAGTTATTTGTTTTATATAAATCATATCCATCGGTGACAAACCCAACTGATGGTGAACAGAAATCTAATAGAATGGCATTAAATGTCGTACTAAAGTTGATATCTATCCAACTCTCAGCTCCATTTTCGGTTTTCAAAAAAGCATCATTACCTCCTGCAAAATATCCTGTGTCTAAATCAGAAAAACAAATCGAAAATATATCCCCTGCACCCACGTTTTGAATATTTAAGTGGTTAAAGCATCTTTAGTGTACTATATGAAACCTCCATCTCCACCCCCATAGCAAATCGTATCGTTGACAGCATCAATGTGATAGATATTACCTCCAACGAAAATGTCAGATATAGCAACCCAATTTATCCCGCCATTTGTCGATTGCCATATTGGTTGTGATTCAAAACTTGAGAGAAATAGTAAGTTACTATTTGAAAAATCAATGTCCCATACCTGACTATCAGTTGTAAATCCATTGCTTTTAATCCAACTTTCACCACCATTATTTGTAAAATTCAATAATCCTATACCGAAACAAATCCAGTATCTTCCGAAATAAAATTTAAGCTGGTTAATATAGTATCTGTTGAATAAATAATTTCCCATTGACCAAAAGCCTTATTACATAGAAGGAAAATCAAACCTATATATGTTATCTTTTTCATTTTAATTTATTATAAATTTTGAATAAACCTTTTTGTCTTTCAGATTTACTTCAACCGTGTAGCAGCCGGATAAAAGAAAGCTTATATCAAACTGCAAAAAATTCTGATTGATTTCAAAAACATTTATTACTGACTGACCGAGCATATCGTAAACAATAATGTTATTTAATTCAACATGACTTAAAATATTTATTTGTCCAAATGATGGATTTGGAAATATTCGTATCGCATCTTTTTCGAAATTTTCGATTACAACTAATCCATCATCTATTAATTGATTACAATTGTCATCTAATCCATTCAAGATTTCCAATGATCCCGGGTAGATTTCGGGATTAGTGTCATCACAGTCACTACTATCGATGACGTATCTGGTAATTTCGAAAAAGCAAGTTATTGTATCGTTTAAAAAGTTACCAAAATCATCGCCATCAGCATCGATATATAAAGTTTGATTTGGAATACTTTCGTCAATATATGTATTACAATTATCATCTAAATTATTACAAACTTCATTTGTTAATGGGTTTATTAGATTAGTTGAATCATTACAATCAAGATTATTTGTTACGTAACCTATCGGTGGAACAAGAGTGCAGTATAAGTCTGAATTCAATTCATCGCCGTAAAGATCTCCATCTAAATCCGCAAAGAATAAAATGGGTTCGTGGATTAGAGGGTTTTCATCGTCACAGTCCGCAATAGCAGTGGTGTAACCAAGTGGAGGAATTTCAGAACAAGAAAATAAAGTAATAAGCAAATTCCCATAGCCATCTGAGTCAGCATCAAAATAAAAAGTATTTAAGGGCAGCGCATCATCAATTATAAAATTACAATCATCATCGATTTCATTACAAACTTCTATAACACCTGGATTGATCAAATTATCTGTATCATTACAATCTAAATTATTTAGAACATAACCCAAAGGAGCAAAACACGCATCAGTTGATATTAAACTATTCCCATATCCATCTAAATCAGCATCAGAATAAAATGATATTGGAATACAATCTTCAGGAAAAAGTTTAACGTTCCAGTAATCATTTGCTCCATTACTATTCTCAGTTTTATCACCAGAAATATTGGAACTTGAACTTCCAGATAAAATATATCCATCATTTGTTGGGTGTAATTTAAATAATAAATCATCAAAAAGTCCTCCAATATTATTTTGCCATAGGATAACACCTAAACTATTAAGTTTCAAAATCCAATAATCATTGTTACCAAAAGCATATTCGGTTTTGTCTCCTGAAATTGGAGACGAAGAATAACCTCCAAGAATATAATTGCCGTCACTGGTTTGATGAACACTGAATAATCTATCATCATCTAATCCGCATACGGTATTTTGCCATTGAATATTCCCAAGTACATCAGTTTTAACTATCTAGTAATCATTTGAGCCTAAACTAGCCTCTGTTTTATCTCCCTAAATATTTGAGGTTGAGATCCCGCCTAAAATAAATCCACTATCTAAAGTTTGTTCAACTGATTGTAGGATATCTGAAAGGTCGCCCCCTATGGTATTTTGCCATTCGATTTCCGGAGCCTGAGAATAGGAAATTGCCCCATTTACTAATAAAAATAAAAAGATATATACTTGTTTCATCCTGTCTTAATGTATTCAAATATATTTAAATTTACCCGTAATCTTTAATTTTAACTGTGCTATTTTCTTTGAATCATTCAAATTCACTGAAAGTGGTGAATAGATTCGGAGATTAAATGGATATTCTAACCAACCAGCCCCACTTCTGCAATCTAAACTGACCATACCAAAAAGGGTGGACAGGCCCTCCAAGTTGACTGACATTTTTGATTTATTAATAGTTGTTTTTTTGCAATGTCTGGGTAAGTTAGTTTTTAATTTTTCAAATTAAATATTTCTTCATGTTCCATTTGCCCTAGTTTTCTTAAAGATCCAACCATTATATCAACCCGATGCGTATCATGCACAATGCAATGTAGAATTGTATCCGAACATAAGCAATCGGTTTCTTGACTTCTTTTTGCCTATTCGTTGTGAATAAAGCTTGATAATTTGTTTGATTTTGTTCATACTAATTGTTTTATTGGCCATGTTTTTTTATGTTTACAGAATCGTTATAATACGATATTCCAAACAATAAAAAATCCCAGCGCTAAAACAGTATCATCAAATCAAAAATGCAGAGGTCGGTTTGGACTGCCCAGGCGGGGTCAGTTTGATTGGAATTTCCACATTAACCTCATTACCGTAATTCAAAGCATTCAGTTTAAATATAGACTTAAAATCAAAAAAATCAGCAATGGTAGGCGACTATGAACAGCCAAAAGATTGACTTTTCCAAAACATCCTAATCGAACTGAATTTGCACTTTTTTCAATCAAAACTGCTAATTACATTATTTTACAACTCACTTAAACATATACCTTTGTTAAAAATGCATTTATGGCGAAAATTATTTTAGAAGGGATGTTATTCAAAAGCTATATAGGCGTGCACGATTTTGAACAGGCGCATGGTAATAGGTTTGAAGTAACCCTAGCTGTTGAACTAGCCAATCATATTGATGCTAATGACCACCTTGCTGCAACCCTCGATTACAGCGAATTATACAACATAACTGCGCTAGTAATGCAAGGCCGATTTCAGTTGATTGAAACTGCTGCAGAAAAAATTTTAGCTGAAATTCAATCCAGATATCAAAATATTGCTAGCATTACCTTGCGCATTTGCAAGCTCGATCCGCCGCTAAACGGCAGCGTAAATAAAGTATGCATTGAATTAAAAGTTTAGGGAACAAAAACATTTATTAGCGAGTTAAGTAATAAGTTTATAAATTTGCGCCTCAATGGTCGGATGGCCGAGTGGCTAGGCAAGGCTCTGCAAAAGCCTCTACAGCGGTTCGAATCCGCTTCCGACCTCAATTAAATAGAAAATCCTCTTCAATCGAGAGGATTTTCTATTTGTATTAAAATGAATATTTTTTTTGCTAATTGGTGAACTTCCCGTTAGGCTATTTACCTTGATTCGGGTTCTTTTGCACATCGTCTTGAACTGCTGGTGAATCCTTTACACAGCGGCACATCATCCCGTAATTCTTAGAAAAATAATTGGTATATACGAAAGGTAATTTTTGCTTAATAAGGTAATAAACCCAAGCTGTACTAGCATTTTGTTCCTCAGCGGCCCAAAAACTTGCTTGAACATTCGATTCGCTGTAACGACCATTTACATTTGGAGGATATCCAAATTTTATAGAAAACCCTAAACTGTCGCTATATGCTAACGGGAACCCCGCTTTACCATCACCGCCTAACCAATTAATTAGTGTATCCCATTCCTGCCTTTTTGGAAGGTGCCATCCTTTAGGACATGCATCTAATGCCTCCTCCCAACTGTAGAGTCTACCAAATTCACTGCAAGCACCATTTTCATCATAGCACCAGCTATTTTTGGTTTTATGACGCAGGTTCTCTCCCATCCAACTAACTCCGTTTATTTCAAAAGCACTATATGTCTTTCCGTCACGACTATCTTTAAAACTGAAAATAGTATCAGCCTTTAAAAATAGACTTCCTGTTTGGGCAAAACAAGATCCAGTTTGCAGTAGGATAATCCAAATAACTAATTTTTTCATTTTTTGTGTGTGTGAGTGCAAATTTCGTAAAAATTTACTTCCTATTTTTAAGTAATCACTAAATTACTATAAATTTTTTGCACTTACCTTAGCGCTATGAAATTGCTAATTATTGCTGCCACCAAACATGAATTAGCACCCTTATTCTCAAAAAATGTCATGCAAACCATTGCACACAACAATGGCATAATTACTATGCAAACTAATTGGAATAGGACTTTCGATGTGCTGATAACCGGTGTTGGCATGCAATCTACCATTTTTGAACTTACCAAAACCCTACTAACAAATTCGTACAGTTTAGTAATACAAGCTGGTATTGGAGGCGCTTTCAATCGAAATTTGGGTATTGGCGATGTTGTGGCCATTCACAGCGATAGGTTTGCTCAAAGTGGCGCTGAGGATGATTTAGACTTTATCGACATATTTGAGTTAGGTCTTATCGATCCTGGAAAAAGCCCTTACGTTAATGGATGGCTCACACCTAATATTTTACCACAAATTGAAATGTTAAATTTACCCACCTGTAAGGCAATTACGGTGGAAACTGTATTAGGCAGCGAAGCAAGTATTGCGCGTTATAGCACTAAATATCATCCCGATGTTGAAAGCATGGAAGGAGCAGCCGCTTTTTTTGCTTGCATGCAATTGCATGTGCCATGTGCCCAAATACGTGCCATTTCCAATTACGTAGAAAAACGTAACAAAGCAAATTGGAATACCGGCTTAGCTGTTGAGCAATTGAATAAAAAATTACTGTCCCTCATTAACTTATTAATAAAATGAACCTGACTTTAGCGTATTCGCCTTGCCCGAACGATACTTTTATTTTTGATGCATTGGCTCATCAAAAAATTGACACCGAAGGCTTAACTTTTCAAATTGTACATGACGATGTTGAGTCATTAAATCGTGATGCAATGGATGGTAAATACGATATCACTAAATTGAGTTATCATGCATTTGCATTTGTTAGTGAATATTACCAATTATTAACTGCAGGTTCTGCATTGGGTAATGGCTGTGGACCAATAATGATTTCGAAAGATGAAATTCCAAGGTCTAAAATAGAATTTTGTTTAATTGGAATTCCCGGCAGACTAACCACTGCAAACTTTTTAATGTCGATGGCATTTCCAGAAGCAGCAACCAAAAAAGAAATGGTGTTTAATGAAATTGAACAAGCTTTGTTAAATGATGCAATTGATATTGGATTAATTATCCACGAAAACAGATTCACTTATCAGGCAAAAGGATTAAAAAAAATAATTGATTTGGGAGAATGGTGGGAGAAAAAATATGAATTACCAATTCCACTCGGTGGTATAGTTACACGTAGAGATTTTGATACCGATTTAAAATTAAAAATTAATCGCGTAATAAAACGAAGTGTAGAATTTGCATTAGAAAATCCAGCACAAACAATGCCATACGTAAAAGCAAATGCCCAAGAAATGGATGAAGCTGTAATGCAGCAGCACATTAGCTTATACGTTAATGCTTACAGTGTCGATTTAGGCGAAACCGGCAAACAAGCGGTAACACAATTGTATGCAATAGCTGCCGATAAAAAAATAATACCGAGCATGTATTACCCTTTATTTGTAGTTTAATGTAATTGGAAAGCTGCATAAAACTGCATTAATACATTATAGGCATTTCCAATATCTTTTCCATAGGTAAGAATGCCGTCTTTATGCCCTGCTGTGACAATAATTTTTTGCGCATTTGCAGTATTAATCTCATTTACTTTTTGCCGAATAGCCTCAGCCATCTCAGGTGTTCCGTATGCAATATCTGATGATACAGTTGCAACATTATTCAAAAGCAATTGCCATAATTGTTGATGATGAACATGCATAACACATGTTATATTTTCGTCCGCATTGTAAATAGCAGCGTGCGTTAACGACTCGGAGGAAGCTTGAACAGGTCCTTCAGAATAAACAGTATTGTTTTTTATATCAGCATTTGTAACTAAAGCAAAATGAGCTTCATCAGCAAGTGGAATTTGACCAGTTTGTGTTCCTGAAATTATAAACCCTGCACCATTAGCATTTCTAGCACTAATATTCCCAAACCCGATTTTATCCGGATAAACACCAATTAAATTTAAGGCCGCTAATTTATTTCTATACAATATTAATTCACCAAAAGCTAATTCAATTGTATCCTTATGTATGTGCTGCTGATTGTATTTTAGATATCCTTCATCAGGTGTTTGCATATTACAAAAATACGATATTGCATAGTTTATTGTTTATTGCTAAATTTGAAACCAACTCGTTTTATGACAATAATTTGACCGCTTATTGTCATAAAAAAAGGATATCTTCGTTGTAGTATAAAACAATCATCATGAGAAATGCCTTAATAACAATTTTGGCCATAATTGCCATTCTTATTGGATGCAATACAACCAACAACCAACAATTAGCGGATACGGAAACTGCATTTTTGCGCAACTATACAGGTTTAGATGGCTGTGGCTGGGTAATTGAACTCGAAAACGGTGAAATCTTGGAACCATCTAATTTGGAAGATTTTCACATTACTCCAGTTGAGGGGATGCAGGTTGAAATTGCCTACAGCGTATTAAACGATGTTGGCAGCATTTGCATGGCTGGTCAAATTGTAGCTATAGATTTAATAGTAGCTAAGTAAATTACTTTCCTGGAAATAATGCCGTTATGCCTGCTTCTGTAGCTTGACATATTCCATTTTCTGTTATTAACCCTGTTACAAAACGCGCAGGTGTAATATCAAATGCATAATTAACCGCTTGAGTTTGTTCAGGTGCAATTAATACATTTTTAATCTGATTGTTTTCAAATCCTTGCACATAGCGCACCTCATCAGGATTGCGTTGTTCAATAATTAATTCTTTGAATGCATCACGCATTTTAAAATCGATGCTTGAAGATGGCGCCGCCACGTAAAAAGGGATGTTATTGTCAAAAGCTGCAAGTGCTTTTAAATAAGTGCCAATTTTATTTGCCACATCACCAGTTCTTGATGTTCGATCGGTTCCAACAATTACAATATCGACCATGCCATTTTGCAATAAATGGCCCGCGGCATTATCTACAATTAAGGTATGCGGAATAGCATTTTCAAGCAGTTCCCATGCAGTGAGCTGAGCACCTTGATTTCGAGGCCGAGTTTCACTAACATAAACATGTACATCAATCCCCATTTCTTTTGCCTTATAAATTGGTGCAGTTGCTGTGCCTCTGTCAACGGTTGCCAGCCAACCTGCGTTGCAATGTGTTAAAATATTTACCGTTTTATTACCTTTTTTTTCAGCTATTTCAGCTAATAATTTTACGCCATGCTCACCAATTGCCAAATTTGTTTTTACATCATCATCAGTAATCCAAGTTGCCCGTGTTTTAGCATACCATTTTGACTCAATAATGGAATCATTTCCGGTAGCGGCCTTCAACATTTCATCTAATGCCCATTTTAAATTAACGGCGGTTGGCCTTGTTTTTAATAATTTACCATAACATTCCTCGTAAAAAAAATCTCTCGCACAACTTGCAGGTGTTTCAACTGTTGCAAGATACATGCCCCATGCAGCGGTTGCACCAATTAAAGGAGCACCGCGCACCCACATATCGCGAATGGCAATACAAACATCATCAACTGTGCGTAAATTTGCTATTACAAATTGGTGTGGAAGCCAGCGTTGGTCAATAATTTGCACAATATTTTCGTTATCAGGATGCAACCAGATTGTGCGATAATGTTTATTTTTAATGTTCATTTATGCTGAAAATATTGCGTGAAGTCGCGCTGTTAATTGTATTAATGTTTATTACCAGTCAGATTGTATATTCGCAAAATGATGAGGTATTTTTATTTATCGACTCGACCACAATAATCGGGAAAATTTCTGATAATCAGGTGTTTACGTCCGAAACAAATATTGCATATACCTTACAAGGTAATACCATTTATGCTGGCGACACGGCAACAAAGCAACAATTATTATTTTTAGTAAATGCTAAGGATATTTTAAGTAATAAAACTGGGTTAGTTTATCAAAACGATGCAAAAACCATTCAATATATAACCCGAAAATCATCCTTTTTTTTAGGTGACCATCCCATAGATGAAGACAATGAGCGATTATTAACTTTTGAGCAGGTAAACGACAGCATTACAACGGTTTATAATGGAATTACGGGGAAAGCCATTGGGTTTATAACAGGTAAGCTCAACAAACAAGTAATTATAGTAGTTGCAGCGCATGCTTACATTAAACATTACCATCTTGATGAGGAAGTACAACAAATTGTGCAGCAACTGCAGCCAGATACTTTATTTACGGGTGAGGCTATTATGCGGCCTTTATTGGAACATTCATTATACTATGAATGGGTTTGGGATGGCAAAACATTGAAGCCGTTATGGGGGTATCGCCCTGAAGATGAATGGACTTTCGATGGCAAATACCTGAAACCTGCATGGAGCAGTGATCCTCAGTCGGAATGGGTTTGGGATGGCAGCACGCTAAAGCCTTTTTGGGAATCGGGTGTAGAACAACAATGGGTTTGGATTGACAATACGCTGAAACCCTTCTGGGATAGCAATCCTGACCTCATGTGGAAGTTAGAAGATGGCATTATGCGACCAATGTGGAATTTCGACATGACGAAGCAGTGGGTAGTTGAAGGTCAAATACCGTTACCAATAGTAGCGCTAATTGTTATGGGAAAAGCTGATCGTTGACCAAAAGTTGGGCGCATTAGCTAAAAAAATGTCGCTTAACTACAATATGGCATTATTGTGGCATGTCCATTACCCGTTAGTAGGCGAAGAATTTGGGGTTACAACCCATTTACTTATCTTTGCCCTTCATCTTAAAATTTGAACATAAAATATGAAACATTTAAGAATAATACTGTTTACAATTTTAGCTACCACAGCGGTTTTAGCAAGTGCACAACAAGGAAAAATTGCCTATATCAACTCTCAGGAATTGTTATCACTTTTACCTGAAGCAAAAGTTGCAAATGCGAAATTGACAGCTTATGCTAAAGAATTTGAAACTCAATATCAAGCTTATGGCCAAGAGTATCAGAATTTAGTAAACGAAATTCAAAACAACCCAGCGTTAACTGAGGTTGCCCGCGAAGCAAAAGTTCAGGATGCCGTTATGTTAGAGCAACGCATTCAGCAATTTGAACAAGATTCACAAACTAAATTGGACAATAAGAAAGCAGAATTATTTCAACCAATAATTACAGCTACAACAGAAACAATTAAAACTGTTGCAAAAGAAAATGGTTATACTTATGTAATTGACAATTCGTTATCGGTATTAATTATGGCACCAGAAGGAGATGACATTTTGCCTTTAGTTAAGAAGAAATTGAATATCTTATAAATATATTTTTAACTTAAATTGTAAGAAAAATCGATTTTAGCATAAAACTGCTAACTTTCGTAGGCAGTAGGCATGCCAATCCCAGCTTCGTATTAACAATACTACTATATTCGATTTCGCTACCTTTTTCTTGATAAAAAGGTAGCACCAAAACTCAAGGGCTGCACCAACTTGTTAAAATGTGACTATCCCGATAGCAATCGCGGACGCAACCTTGACCGAAAAAGGCGTAACAAATAATCGTTCATACCTGCAATTAATCGCATTCATGCTAAAATCAAATTATTATTACCCATCGGAGTGACGCTGATTTTCGCTCTATTTATAGCAAAAGTCAAGTGCTTAATGCTTGTTGCTAGTCCAAAGTCACACTAAAACAACCTGCTGATGCCCGTTCTTAGCAGCACATGACTTGAATTTAATTTTTTAAAAATTTAGCGCAATTAAAACGTAATAAATTGTTTCGCATTTTAAATTAACTCAAGTATTTATTCTACACAGTTTACAAATTAGCGACTTTTTCTAAATGACACCAGTATTTCAACTCATTGATGAATAAATAAAAAAAAGGGTAGAAGGAATTAAGCAACAGGCATTATCCAGTCAATCAAACTATTGCTTTAGATGGGTTTAACCTTAATAGCAAACAATTTAACGTATTATTTTAAACTGCTTGAAACCTTTGTTTGGCTGCTACTATTATCTGTTACGGTTTCTATTGCTTATTCCGGGTTTAATGAAAAAGCCAGTTAGTAATTTGCTAATTGGCTTTTTTGTTTATATGTGTTGCCGTAAAAAATTCATACTTCAATTTACAACAACAGAACAAGTGGTAATTGTTGTTTGATGGAATAATTTTATAATATACAAACCTGGCGGAACGTTTATAGATAATGATGTTGATACCGTAGCTTCAAAAAAAGCTTGATACAAAACAGCCCCGGCAAGGTTAGCAATTTCAATCTTATGGAAACCCTCATTCGATTCAATTGTAAACCGATTAGAAAAAGGATTTGGGTAGATGTTCATACTTGGTAAAATTTGAAAATCTTGCATACCAACTGCTGTATCGAAAGTATCATAAATTAATGCGAACAATACATTTTCATCAACAGTTGTAAATCCTGCCAACCAAAAACTACCATTGGCATCCATTTTTATATCATAGCCAAGATCAGCGCCGTTTGCACCGAAATATTTTCGCGCAATTAAATTGCCTGACAAATCTACTTGAACAGCAACAATGTCGATTTCACTTGTTTCAGGATTATATCCAAATCCTGTAATAACATAAGTTGAATCGCTCGCAACAGCTATATCGTAACCGGCCTCTGCGCCTGCTCCTGGAATATTAACTGAAAAAAGTAAATTGCCATTTGTATCGGCTTCTGTAATTAAAATATCGAAAACAGCCTCAATGGGCGTTGCTGTTTCACCGGTAAAAATTAAATTGTCGGCGATATTAAAATGCATGGCTTTGCAACCGCTATTCTCCGGTAAATTAAATATATTATCAAATTGAATAACTCCCTCAACTGAAGTGCGTGCAAAAAAAGGATTGTAAGTTAACGCATCGATAGCTCTATCGCCTGAAACAATTAAATCACCACCAGGAGTTTCGAGAATGCTTACGCCATAATCGTTATTGGTAGTGCCAAAAATAAAACTGTGCTCTACATCACCCGACTGATTAAAAATAACAGTCAACACATCGTTACCAAGCCCAACATCAGCAGTAGTAAATCCAGTTACCGCAATATTGTCGTTACTTAAAATAGTGATGCCTATAAAATCTTCGTTACTTAATGCATCACCAAAATTTTTTAACCAAATTAAATTACCTGTAGTATCAATTTTCAAAAGCATTCCATCCGTATTTCCAGAAATAGAATCGGTCATGTTACCGCAAACAATTAAATACCGGTTGTCAAATCCAATACAATTATTTACAAATTCATTGTTGCCTGTTCCATAGGTATTATTCCAAATAATTGCACCAGTTTCATCAATTTTTGAGATATAAACATCATCCGAAAAACTTATTCCGTTAGCAACAGTTCCGGCAAATAAAACATTGCCAAATTGGTCAGGAAGCAAACATGAACCACGATTATTGGATGAAATATCTCCAAATTGGAGGAAATTGTACAATACTTGGGCGTTCATGTCTAAATGCAGCAGCATCAGCCATGTTAGCAATAACCTGTTAACTATTTTGTACATCTTGAATCAAAGATAATGATTCATTATCCTTTTTTCTTCAAATACAGATAGTCTAGATAGTATAACAATTTAATAGAGAAATTATTACCAGTTGGCGAATCAAAAACGGCATCCATATTATCGAAATAATTATCAGGCAATAAAGTACCAAATTGATAAATAGCATTTTTCCATACAATATTTAATTCGCTACCTGGTGCAAAAAACCAGGTATATACTAAGTCGACATTAAATGCATTGAAATTAACATCATCGGTTGAATTTCCTTTTTCATTGAACGAATTATAAGTAGTTGCAACTAGCATTCCATCACCGCTCAGGTTATAGAATTCGTCGTATTCAGCATAACTCCAATAATGGCGCAAGCGCAAAGCGAAACTCATTTTTACATTTGGTGTATAATTGGCCTGTAGTAATCCTTCATAAGTTACATTTTCGCGTCGACCGAAAATGATTGAATCGTTTGCGGTATTAACCCAACCGATATCATTTGGCCAAAAATATCGTCCAGCGAATGCCCTTAAAAGCACTTTATCATTAACTCTGAATCGTGGAGAAAAATCGATATTATGGCGATACCTTCCTGTTTCTGCAAACCATCTGAAATTGCTACTAGCATCAAAAGCAAATCGCTTGCTATAATCTGTTGAAATCCATCCGCCAAAATTGTAATTTATCGGGAAAGTATAATATCTGCCATCCGCGCGAGGCTCAAAATAATCGTAAGTTGTTACAGGTTCGATGTAAGCGAACAAACCGGCAAACAAAAAATTTCTGAAATTCCCCCATGCATCAAAACCAACGGAAAAATTATGAAATGCATCGGGATTGACTATTCTGGTATAATTAACATCAACTGCTAAATGTAATTGGTTTAGGCGCCATAAACTATCGAAAGTATGATAACTGGTATTGGCTTTAAAATTTAATAAATTATTTACAGGAAGAAATCCTAAATCATTGGGATCATAAGTATCGCCAGTATAATCGTAACCTAATAAAAATCTGCGTTTGCCTCCGGTTTTGCCTGTAGAAAGGTAATGCTGAACCCCATTTTCATTTTCGGAATTTTCGTCATAAAATTTTTGGCTCAACGCTCCACCACCTTCAATTGCCCAAGTATTTGATTTGTTGTTTAAAGAAAAATTCGTGCCTGAGACATTAGCATCAGTAAATCCATTTTCACGAATCACATTTGTGTTAGTTAATGTAACGTATGAATTATTTTTCAGGGTTTGATCAAAAACAACCACATTGTAATTTGATCGCGGTCCGGTTACAACATCTGTTTTAATACCTTCTGCATCTTGAATGGTAGCATGCGTTTCGGCTTCAATAGCATTAAACACACCAATGCCTAAACCACCTGTTGTTCTTCCAGATATTTTTGCAGCATTAATTAATTGATTCTGCGAAGGATTGCTAATAATAGTAGAAGAAGAATCGGTTCCAAATAAAACATCGTAATAACCAATTGGTGTACCTCCTACTCTTCGTGAATAAAATACCCCCCCCTTATTAAACAATTCGGTTCCTTCTGTAAAAAATTGTCGTTGTTCAACGAAATAGATTTCGAAAGGTGTAAGGTTAAGTATTTGATTATCACTTTGTACTTGTCCGAAATCAGGCACAAGAGTCATATCTAAAGTAAAGGCATCGTTTAATCCGTATTTTAAATCTGCCCCGCCATTTATGCTCCATGAGTGAGAAGTAACATCATTTGCTTTATCATTAAATACATCAAAATAAGTTGAAAAATATGGAGAAACGGATAATCTTACAGGTGCCTTTATATCAGTTATACCAATTAGAATTCCACTCTGATTAATAAATCCCTCAATTTGCGGGTCAATGGCATTCCATGCGCTTTTATCTCGATTCCGTTTTACTTCTCGCACAAAATTAATATACCAGCTTTGCACATCTTTATTTGGAAAACGAATAGCCGAATATGGTATTTTTAATTCCGCCACCCAACCATCGTCATTTATTTTTACATTGCTTACCCAAACAGCATCCCATGCAAAATCTTCACCATTATTTGCACCAGGATACGATTGCGCATCGCCTTGAACACCGCTTGCAGTAATAAAAAATTCTACGCCATTAACTCCTTCACCATAAGGATCTAAAATAATACCAATAAAATCTGCGGATCCAAATTCATCTCTAGCTGCAAGGTCGCGTTGAATGCTATCTGGCTGAGCATCATACATAGTAGCACCCACATAAATTGCGGTATTATCGTACATTATTTTTATGTCCGTTTTAAACGCAGATGGAATTGCCCAATTAAACTGAAACTGTGTAAAATCTGAAGCAGCTTCAACATTTTGCCATTCTGGTTCATTTAAAATACCATCAATTGTAACTGGCGACGAAATCCTGCTTGCATTTAATTGCCTGCGTTGGATTGCTTGTGATGAAGCATGTTGCATAGCAAGACAACAAATAACAGAGAGTAAAATTGGGCGCATACCTGAAAGTATTAATCGATGCAATAGTATGCAGATTATTTGAGTGTAAATTATAAGGTTTTGTTAATGGTTGTTAAACCTTGAATAAGCAATGGAAGTTATAACAATTTATAATTTGCAATAAAGTCAAATGTTTCCTGCTACAATTACTAATACATTAATTGCAATAGTAGTTGATGCACAACACCAACTAATCCGTAAAAGCCAACTTGCATAAATCTATAAATTAATTATTGAACAGTAGGATTGCCTTCTAAATAACCAAGGCTTTTCAAAAACTCATCAGTTAATTTCAATGACTCTTTATAATATTTTCCGTCCATAAATTTCATGCTAGTGAAACCATGTTTCATACCTTCATAAGTGTGGAGATCAATACGATTACCTGCCTTTGTATAATCGTCGCAAAACTGCTTTACGAAAGTATAACCACTAATTTTATCAGCCGTACCATGAAATACAATTGCTGGTGGCATACTTGAAGTTATATGAGTTAACGGATTTACTGCTCCTGCATGCGATTCGCTGTCAGGCGCTTTTTCATCATCCTTAAACTTTACAATACGAAATTTATGTTCCATTGAATTTACTACAGGGTTCAACAATACCATCGCATTTGGTTTTGCAGAAATAGCAGCATTATCAGCAGGATCTTGCCATTTTGTATCATCTATTGCGCAGGTTAACGCCAAAAATGCACCAGCCGAACCACCGCCAACAATTACCTTATTAGGGTCAATGTTCAGTTCTTTTGCATGCTCTCGAACGTATCGCACTGCACTTTTTGCATCTACAATACAATTAATTGCATTGCCTTTATTGCGAGAAATTACGCGATAATCTGCTGTTATTGCAACGATACCGCGACTAGCAAAATACTTACAATGCTGTTCATATTGAGCTGGACTTCCATGAATAAATGCGCCTCCAAAAAAGTAAATGATAACTGGAACAGGGTCCTTCTTTTTAAGTTTATCAGGGTTGTAAATGTTTAAATGCATTTCAACCGTATCGTTAATTTTTTTGTACACAGGTGTTTCACTTGCTGTTTTCAAAACCGGCACATAACTTTCTGAATTACCCGCATCATCTTGCATTTCGCCTAAAGTTTGATCTTTTTTCTCAAGCTTAGACTTGCAAGAACCTAATAAAACTGATGCCACTGCTATGGATAAGAGCAATTTTTTCATATTTGTGAATTTAGAGGGCAAAGTTAAGAGAATTGCCCTAGAAGGCAAATATATTAGCGGTTTTAGCAATAATTTACAGAGAATTTGAAAAGACCAAATGAATATAATTTAACGCAAAATAACTTATAACAAGAATAAGCGCAACTGTGCTATTGAGCTAGTAGGGTTCAAACTGCTTAGTAACCAATTTGATAAGAGCCTGTAATTAGCAGTAAACCTCTGGTTTAATTAAAAAAAGCGTGATTTGAATTCTTTAGCAGAATCCAAATTCTATTTCCATTATACATATCTTTTGTTAGTTTTACAACCAAAACAACAACTAAGCTACAATGAAAAACTTACTCCCAGGCCTCTTATTAGGCCTTTCTTTAAGCTCAACAGCTTTCGCTCAAGATTATGACCTCAGCTGGGGAACTGCTGCAGAAGTTGGCAGTCCAACAGCTTCTTATGCACCAATTGGCATGTATAAAGGTTCATATTACTCCCTTCAATTTTCAAAAGGCGATGGGATACTAATCGAAGTAGATAAAAACAACGATGTAGTAGGGCAAAAACCATTAATTACTTCAGAAAAGAAATTCGAATCAGAATTAACTTTTAAGCGTGGTGATAAAATTGTAATTATAAATTCCGACTTTGACAGCAAGACAAAAACAATTTCCATTTTTGCCTCAACTTATTCTTTTGCTGGAAAACTACTTACTCCTAAACCTAAATTATTAACTACTATAAAGGTTGAAAGGAATAATGAAAATAATGATATTATATACAAGCTTTCTGCGGATAGCAGCAAATTAGCCATTATAGAAGACCACAACATGTCTGACAAAGATGATGCAAAATTTAGTGTTGCTGTAATTACAACTGACGATTTAAAAGAGATGTGGAATAATTCATTTACAGCTCCTTATACTGATAAAGATTTCGGCTTACTTTCTTTTGCAGTTGATAATAATGGTAACATGTTGTTGCTATCTGTTATTAGCGGTGGTGAAGGCAAACGACTTGAAAAATACAGCACAAGAATGTTAACAATTGTAGCTGGCAGTAAAAGTTACGAAGACAAAGAATTAAAAATTGAAGGAAAATATATTTCAAGTGGATTTATCAGCTACGCAAATGATGGTAAATTACTTATCACAGGTTTTTATAATGATTTAACTTCAAAGGGTAAAGACGAAGGTATTGAAGGTGCGTTTATGTGCATTACAGAAATTAAAGACTTAGGAAGTCCCGATTTAAAAATGCGTAAAATAGACCCAAGCACAAAAGCTGCAATTACCCCAACAGGTGGATGGGCTAAGGCTTTTGGCGCCGATGAATTAAATACATATTTTATAAAAGATATTAAAGTTCGCCCCGACGGTAGCGGATATGTTATTGCAGAACAGCGCTATGTAACCATTAATTATGGTGATAATTTGCAAACTCGTGTGTATAATTTCAACCACTTAATTGTTTATAATTTTGACACTAATCAGGACATCACCTACATTTCAACCATTCCAAAATATCAATCAACAACCGCTTCAGTACCCTACTTTTTAGGAATTTCTATTTGGACAGGTTCAATGACAAGATTCTGTTTTAAGTACAATAGTTTTGAAGCAATCGAAAAAGATGGTACCATTTATATTATTTATAACGACCATCGCGACAATGGAGACGCACGAACAATGAAGGAAGCAAAAGGCATGACCAATAAAAACAAAGCAAACGGCGTGATAGTTGCTGTTGATGCAAATGGGAAATGGGAAAAAGAAGCGCTTTTTGTTGGAAAAGATATTGATGTTATTTTAGAAACAAGTAGTTCATATCTTATTCCGGGAGAAGGATTTATTATTTCAGCTGAAAGGAAAAAAGATGTTCAATACGGTAAAGTACTAATAAAATAAATTATATAATATTATTTATAGCTCCGATTGCGTTTCTTTAAAAGCATTCGGAGTTTTTTTTTACAATGCAAACACATTATCAACCCAAAGTGTTTTTTATACCGCTTGTATTTGCATCTATTATTATTGGATGCAATGTCGGCAAACCTAGTTATTTAAACTTAAATACCGCTCCTCCTGCAAACGCAATATCTTTGCAAAAAGATTAGAACGTAACGCCACAAACTGTGCTATTTGATTTCCCTCATCCTGATGATGAGATGATATGGGCTGGCACTATTGCAAAAATGAAGCAAGCAGGATGGTCGGTGAATTTATTAACCCTTACTCAAGGTTTAAATGCGCAAAACAAAGCAATGCGAAAATCCGAATGGACTGCAGCAGGGGAAATTTTGGGGTATGATAATATGGTAATTCACGACTTCTTGAATAATTCATGGGAAGCTATTTTAGGCGATAGCATCCGTTTTGGGAATGAAAATCAAGGTACATTGAAAGCCGTTATAAAACTATACATACAAGCTGTTAATCCAAATATTATTGTCACATACGATGATATTATTGGTGGTTATAGACACCCATAGCATCAAATTACGGCTAAGATTGTGTATGAATTACTCAACGAAAATCAAGTTGAACCACCCTTTAATAACCTACAATTATTGCAATTAACCCTATCACCAGATTTAGAGCATTTTTTGCTCCACAGCTTAGATACTTATCAACAGGCCAAATCAAAGTCACAAGCTTCATCGCTACTGCTACCAGTAACTATCTTTGTAGATATAGTTAGCGCATGGCCAATAAAAACCAAAGCTGGCAACTGTTAAACTTCGCAAGGAGCTATACTAAAGAAATTTTATTTACTGCCTGTAAACTTAGATACCATAAGCCATTACCAAACTTTAAACATGGAATATTTCCATGAAGTGAAGCGGTAACAATAGTTTGTTCTATTTTTGTACTCTTATTTACAATTCGCAGCAATGCAAGCAGAAAAACTACCTTTAAGAGGTCAACTCATTTACGCTTCAGGAACTTTAGGATGGAGTGTGGTAGTGAATCTGCTAGCTGGTATCATTTTATATTTTTACCAACCGGTTGGCGACGATCAGCTAAACAATCTTATTCCAAAAATCACCATTTTAGGCTTTATTAATGCATTAACCTTAGTGGTGTTAAGTGCACGTTTAGTAGACGCATTAATAGACCCCGTAATAGCGCATTTTAGCGATAAAAGTGATAATAAGAGAGGCCGACGAATCCCTTTTATGACATTTGCTTTAATTCCAATTTTAATTACAGGATTTTTATTGTGGATGCCATTAACTAGAACAGAAAGCTTAGGGAATATTTGGTGGTTAGTTGGCATACAAATTTTATTCAATGTTTCCGTATCATTTTACGTAATACCATATAATGCATTGTTACCGGAATTAGGCTACAACAGTGAAGTTAAATTGCGTATTTCAACATTTCAGTCGATAGCTTACACATTAGGTTTAGTAATAGCAAGTGCATCAAATGCTTTATTGAATTTTTACCAAGATGCTTTTGGCATGGAAGATAAATTTAGAGCATATCAATTTGCTATATGGACAATTTTTGTTGTGGGATGGATCTTCTTATTAATTCCAGTATTTCTAAATGAAAAAAAATACATTATTCCAAATCGAGTTACATCTTCAATTAAAGATAATTTTAAAACTGTATTAGCCAACAAGAATGTACTGCTCTATTTGATTGCAGATTTTACCTATTTTATATCACTTACTATTATTGGCACCGGCGCATTATATTACGTAAAAGCGCTACTGCATTTAGAAGAAAAACATGGAACAGGAATGGTTGCAACCACCGTAGGACTAGCAATGCTATGGTCGCCAATCGTTTACTTTTTGGCGCGAAGGTATTCGAAAAAGATAATGATTTTTTCTTCTCTTTTTATGCTTTCGGTGGTATTTGCCAGTGTGCGGTGGCTAGGTAATTTTGGCATGGAAAATGTTTATGAAGCCTATTTATTGGCTGCTGTTTTATCTATTCCATTTTCAGTTTTAGGAATTTTGCCGCCAGTAATTTTAGCAGAATTAACACAAGCTGATGCATTCGAAACAAAAGAAAACCGTGAAGCTACTTTTTTTGCCATTCGAAGTGTGTTTATTCAATTTGGTCAAACAATGGGCATTGTAATATTTACCATTTTAATTGGATTAGAAGAAAAAACAGGCCTTGGAAAATATCTTGCAGGTATATTTAATAAAATTCCATTTGAAGAGCTTGGCATTAGGCTATCTGGTATTTTTGGCTTTGCACTTTGTTTTTTAGCGGCGATAATATTCACTTTTTTCAACGAAAAAAAGTTGACTGCTAGCATTGAGAAAATGGAAGCAGATGCTGAATCGAAATTAAAATCTACACCAGAGTAGTATTTATTTTTTCAAGTGATGCTTGTATCCATCGCTTTCTATTTTCTTAGCTTTAGCAATAACATTTTCTTGCATATCCATTTTATAAGCAATTATTTTATTTCGGATTGCTATGTTATTGCTTCCAAGTATTTCGGCAGCTAAAATACCTGCGTTTTTTGCCGCATTAAGTGCAACTGTAGCCACAGGAACGCCATTTGGCATTTGCAGTATCGATAAAATAGAATCCCATCCATCAATTGAATTGCTCGATTTAATTGGAACACCAATTACAGGTAAGGGAGTAATAGCAGCAACCATTCCAGGTAAATGCGCTGCACCACCTGCTCCAGCAATAATTACTTTAATACCTCTTTCATGCGCTTTTGCCGCATAATCCATCATGCGCTTTGGTGTTCTATGAGCAGAAACCACCGTTACTTCTATTGAAATGCCAAACATTTCGAGCACTTCAGCTGCATCTTTCATAATGTTTAAGTCTGAATCGCTTCCCATAATAATACCTACTAAGGGAGCAGCCGCTAACTTTGCCGACTTACGTTTGGTGGAGGAAGTTTTTGCCATTGATGCAAAATTAATGAAAGTGCAGGAATTTCACTTAACAGTAACATAAAGGCACTTAACCCAAATTAATCAATAGACATTATCAAATTAACCAACCTATTTATTTAGTTGGGTTTAACCTGAATAGCAAACAATTTGAAAAGCGCATTTTATTGGCTTGAAATAGCTGATTTTATTACAAAATGTAAGATGTTATGAATTCGATTGCTTATTCTGGCTTTAATGCTATTTATCAGTTAGCAAAAGCCACATATTATGTTCCGAATCAATTAGTCCCAAATCTATTCGGTCAGACTCGGCGGCAATTTCTGCTGCACTGAAAACATAATCACTTATCTCCCGATTATAAATATTACTTTCTTTATAAATGGAAGAACTGAAATACTGAAAATAAAAAGCATCATCAAGATTTTTTATCGATGGAGAAGCAGCTGCCAATTTTTGATTAATTAAGCCTTTACGCAATTCAGCAAATCGTATCCAGCCAAGGTGGCTTGATATACCTGAAACCGAATTTGAAATAATTGGACTTAAAGCAATTATTCTTGTATCGCTAAGTTGAAATGTAGTGTAAAAGTTATAGGATTCATAAATCCGATAACCAGTAATTAAATTTTGCTTATTTGCCAGTAAATTATTTATTGAATCAACATCAAAATGCTGCTTTAATTTATGGTCAGCATAAATAGGAATTGCACCTGTATTTAGTTGGTTAATGATATTAGTATTGAGGACATTATTATCGAACAATAAGTTATTATTATCCCTATTAAATACGCGCCATATTAATTTGGCCATAACGATATCTTTTTTGTTGGCTATTGGATAATCAGGTACTCCATTGCTTAAAATTAAAGGCTGATAAGGTTGTGCATCAGGCAATTCAACACCAATTCCGTTATGGTTATTAGCAGTAATGGTAATAAATTCGAAGGCATTTTTGTAATCTCTCACCATCCGAACACTGCCAGCTGAATCCCAAACAGTCCATACGCCTTTTCTACAATTATCTACAAAATAACCTTCAGCCTTTTTCGACCCATTTTCATACATTGAAATATAATGTCCATTGTACTTCCCCTCACTGAATCCTACTTCTACTTTGAGCTTGCCATCTGGATAGCTCAAATTTTTAATGTCATGATTGTCAAATGCACAAAACAATATCAAAACACAAATGAAAATAAATTTTGATTTCATAATACGAATTGATAATTAAGTAGATAGGCAATTTCCATCAAAGCATTAGTTAAGCGGACTTACCATTATAAGCAAATCTGAAACAAGAGCAAATAACTGGAAGAAAAATGCTTTTTAATGCAATAAATAGATTCTAACCTTTAAAAATTCCAATTTGTTGCATTATCATTCTTTATGAACGCAACAACCATCTAATTCTTTGAATCCAGCAGGTTCGGCCTTAACATCATCAGCATCGTAACCAACTGCTGCTATAGCATTTCTAATAGCTTCGGGAGTAGTCTTATCTGTTTTGTAATAAACCGTAATCGTATTAGCCTCTGGTTGAATTACTACATTTTTTACACCAGGCACACCTAATACAGCATCATCGAGCCTAGCCCCGCAGGTTCCGCATTCAAGGCAGTGATCACATGCAATACTAGATTTAACTACTAAAGTGTCAACTGAAGCCGATTGAGCACTTGCAGTATTTATCATTAGAACGGTCAAAAGGCAGAAAAAAAATTGCTTCATAGTTCGTTGTTTTATTCAAAGTTAATGCAACAAATAGATTTTACAAAAGGTTGCTTTTATTAAGGTGATAAAATACCTGCCAAATTTCATGCCATTTTGTCGTTTTCGGCACCTAAATAGTTTATCTTTAACCAAATTGATGTTTCTTTTCATAATCCGCTATTACATCCTCCTTGCAAAACAACTTCGAACTGCTCATAAATAGTTTTATTAACCATAAAGTTGGTATTGATGCTAATTTTATTAGTGCTAACCTTGCATCGAAACTTAAAACTAATCTATTGAATTTAAGTACCTCAAACCAATTAAAAAATGCTGGAACTGGCAATGCTCAGTCAATTGTAAATAAAAAATTAAGGGGCGATGAAATATTTTGGCTGGATAAAGCACATAATGACAAAACAGAAAATTTATTTTTCAAACAAATAGATAATTTTATTGCCTATTTAAATTCAACTTGTTACACAGGAATTACATCTTACGAATTTCATTATACCATGTATAAAGCAGGTACATTTTACACAAAGCATTTCGATCAATTTCAAAACAATAGTGACCGCGCTTTTTCAATGATAATATACCTGAATCAAAATTGGAAACTTGTTGATGGAGGTGAACTTTGTCTGCATCAAAACAATTTAATTCAAACAATATCGCCAGTAAGTAGAAAATGTGTGTTCTTTAAAAGTGACGAAATGGAACACGAGGTGTTAATTACCAATGCACCGCGCTTAAGTATTACTGGCTGGCTTAAAGTTGGGGGTAAAAAATAATATTTATTGCGTTTTAACTTTCAATATTTGCTTAACATGTTCAGCGTGCTTTTTAATTTCAGCTGCATTATTCCCAACTATTGTTACATGTCCCATTTTTCGTAAAGGCTTGGTAATCTTTTTTCCGTATAAATGCACATAAACGCCTTTAATTGCAAGGCAATCTAACAAACCTTCATATACTGCTTCACCCGAAAATCCATCTTCACCCAAAACATTAACCATTACAGCATAATCGCGCGCAATTGTATCGCCCATTGGTATATCGAATATGGTGCGCAATAATTGTTCGTATTGAGAAACGAAATTAGCTTCTATGGTGTGATGCCCGCTATTGTGCGGTCGTGGAGCAACTTCATTTATTAATATCACACCATCTTGCGTTAAAAACATTTCTACCGCCAAAATTCCAGTTATGCTAAATGCATTGGCACAAGCTTCAGCAATGCGAATTGCTTCTTTTTCTGCTGCTGCTGAAATATTTGCTGGAGCAAGCAAAAATTCAACTAAATTTGCTACAGGATGAAATTCCATTTCCACAGATGGAAAACAAGTTGTATTTCCGTTATTATCACGTGCAACAATAACAGCTAATTCTTTTTCAAAATTAATCATCTGCTCAATTATACATATCCCATCCAACAATTTACTCAAATCTGATTCGTTGCGAATTACGGCAACACCTTTTCCATCATATCCTGCAGTACATGATTTTTGCACAAATGGATAGCTAATTATACCGTTAGTCAATTTACTAAGCAGCGTTATCTTATCATTAATTATTTCGAAAGGCGCCGTTGGTAGATTATTGTTTTTGTAAAATGATTTTTGAGTTCCCTTATCTTGGATAATTTTTAGCACTTCCGGTTTAGGATAAATATCCTTCCCTTCTTTTTCCAATTGAATTAAGGCATCAACATTTACATGCTCGATTTCGATAGTTATTTTTTGTAAGCTTTTACCAAAGTTGTATACTGTGTCATAATCTTTAAAACTGCCCTCAACAAAAGTATGCGCAAGATGAGCGCAACTGCATTCAGGGTCAGGGTCTAAAACATGGCATTGAATATTCCAGTTACTGGCTGCTTCAATCAACATTTTGCCTAATTGGCCTCCACCTAATATGCCTAATTGTAAATCAGCAGACGCTAATGCTTTCATATCGCAAAATTAATATCTCTTTTGTTAGAAATACGCTAAATTTGCGTTTATGAGAAAGCCCATTTACTTTACGCTCCTCTTGATCACACTATTGCCTTATTCGAAACATCTTTTTGCACAACCATGTGGTTTTGTGGAAGATTATGCCAGCGATGCAGGTTGGACCGACTTTTATTGGTATTACGCGGTAACTGGAGCGTGCATTTCCGACAATCAAAATGGCACGTTAAGTTTTACAGGCGGTCAATTAAATTTCAACAATGTAAACGATGCCAACGACACGCGTTTTTACCAAGTTTTGCCTGTAGCTGTGAATGAAGATTTTTGGACAATTTCAACGGAATTTACTCCGACTGCTGGTGGCGCTTTAGGCCGAACCGATGCAATTGTTGTCGCACTTTCTGAAGGCACTGACAACCCGATTTCAGATACGTATTCAATTTGTGAATACAGCAATACTGATGCACTTTTTGTGATGTGGGCTTCCGAATTTGCCGCAGCACCTGAAAATATAGGATTTGAAATTTGGGGTAATGATAACGGTATAACTTACGTATCGGAGCGTGTAGCAGCGCCTTATGGCGATACCTATTATTTGCAGTTTACGCGAGTTGCCTATAACTATATGACCTTGGATATTTATCTTGATGTGATGCATACCGAATTATTCGGCTCCGTACCTTGTTTAGAGGTTCCTAGTTCTATTGATGGCCTTACAACCATGCAACATGGTAATTTTCCTGGTGGCTCTTATCAACGCAAGCTAACTGCAACGCTTGATAACACCTGCTTTAGAAATATCGATGTGGTTGCAGCTTCAATTACTGGTCCTACAAGTATTTGTATCGGCTCTATAAATGAATATACCATGACAACATTGTCTGGCGCAGATATTACTTGGGTAATACCTGACGGTATTGATTATACAACAGGTGGAGGCGCTGGCGCAACAATTACAGTTAACGATTGGCCTGCTGTTGGCACCTATACGCTAACGTGTATTATAAACTATAATTGTTTTTACGATACTGCTTATCTTGATGTTACCGTTATTGATCCAGGTAGCTCAATTATAATAGACGAAGCATTTTGCGAAGGTGGCAATACAACAGTTAATGTTGAACAAACTGGAGCAACATATCTGTGGGATGATGGCACTACCGAGGCTACGCATAATTTTGAAACCGCTGGAACTTATTGGGTTATTGTTAGTGTCGGCGAATGTTTTTTTACAGATACAATTAACATTACTGAATACCCGCTACCAACTATTGAATTGGGTGACGACTTGACTATTTGTGGCAATACAGAAGTAACCGGCCCTTCGGGATTTAATGCCTATTTTTGGAACAATGGTTTGTCAACTCAGAGTTTTGTAACATCCGTTCCTGGTGATTATACACTTACGGTTACTGATGAAAATGGGTGCACAACGAGCGACTTTATTACACTCATAAATGGTTGTGATGATCATATTGATTTACCAAGTGCATTTTCACCAAATAATGATAATGTAAATGATTTTTTCGGACCAATTTATTCCGGAAACATTACAGATTATCATATTGAAATTTATAATCGCTGGGGGCAATTGGTATTTGAAACAAATAAGCTGGATAAAGCTTGGGACGGCACTTTTGAGCAAGAGGTTCAGCTTTTAGGCGCTTTTACTTATGTAATGACTGCTTCATTAAATAACAAGAGCCTAGTTAAGCAAGGTAGTTTTATTTTAGTACGATAATATTTATTTATATATAGTTTTTGAAATGAATTACTATCCCTATTTTGTTGCAGCACATATTATATTTATTGTAACCTGGTTCGCAGCTTTATTTTATATTGTCAGGCTATATATTTATCATACTGAGGCTTTGCAAAAGCAGGAGCCTGACAAAAGCATTTTGGCTAATCAATTTATGTTAATGGAAAAGCGCCTAATGAATATTATTGGGACGCCATCTATGATTTTAGTTGTTATTACCGGCACTATTTTACTTTCAATTAATCCTCAATTTTTACAGGAAGGATGGATGCACATGAAATTGTTTTTTATCATTTGCGTTATTGCCTATCATTTTAGTTGCTTGCGTATTCAAAAGCGTTTAGCTAATAACACTTCAACACTTAGTTCACAAAAATTACGACTCTTTAATGAGTTGGCAACTATTTTTTTATTCGCAATAGTATTTCTAGTAGAGCTTAAAAACACTGTTCATATGCTTTACGGTTTCTTTGCTTTACTAGGATTGGCAGTAGTATTAATGATTGCAATTAAATTATATCGCAAAAGCATTAAGAATTAGTCACTTTCAGATTTAATTCTTTTATCCCCGAAGGTTAACTTGCAAATCAACGCAACCTAAAAAGATTTTTTATTTTAATAATAATTGCATTAAATCCATTTGCGTTATCGCCACT
>Ga0105048_10001277_pt1 | contig 40913 bp, 38 predicted proteins | sample MAT05_FD_78382 | JGI IMG/M metagenome (GOLD analysis project Ga0105048, IMG submission 78382) | Freshwater microbial communities from Lake Fryxell liftoff mats and glacier meltwater in Antarctica - MAT-05 | ecosystem: Environmental > Aquatic > Freshwater > Ice > Liftoff microbial mat | place... | reverse complement strand
TAATCGCCCGGTTGCGGTCGGCATGGCGCAGGGACCGGCAGCGGGCCTCGCGATCGTCGATGCGTTGCAGCGCGCGCCAGCGCTCGCGCGATATCACCTGCTGCCGAGCGTTGGGGCCGATCTGCTGATCAGGGCTCGAGCGCTTCGCGGCGGCGGAGCTCGAGCGCGCGGCGTCGCTGACGAAGAACGCGCGCGAGCAGAGCCTGCTGCGCGCACGCGTCGAACAGTGCAGGGCGAAGCGATGAATCTTCCCTCGACCAACCAACGAAAACGGGCGCCGAAGGCCTTTTCGGCCCTCGGCGCCCAACGCCCACCGCAAAGCGGGGAAGCGGCGAGCGTCACTCGTCTAGATCACAGCGGGTTGCCGGAGTGCGGCGTCGCGAGGTAGGGCATCGAGTCCCCGAACGGCAGGTCGTTCGCGGCCACACCGTCACCGACTGCACCGCCGTTGTTGCACAGCACGGTGAGCAGGGTGTCGGTCACGTCGTCTTCGAGGCGGCGACCGTTCGGGAAGCCGGTGTTCGCGTAGGTCTGGCCCTGCGCGATGTTGATGCGGAGCAGGTCCGCGGCGGCGGTGCCGTTGGGAGAGAGAATGCCGACGATGTCGAGGCGACCTTCGGGGGGCGTCGGCGCGCAGCCGGCGTTCAGCACGAGGTTGAGCAGGCCCGGCAGCTCGGGGTTGAGGATGTAGCTACCGAACGCGGCGACGTCGTTGACCGGTTGACCGCGGTTGAACGCGTTCTTGTCCTGCAGCGGGATCACGGCCTCGTTGACGAGCGGCACCGCGAGGCGCGACACCTGCTGCCAGCCGCCGAAGTTCGAGTCGTCGGCGCCCGCGTTGCGGATCGTGACGACCGGACGCATCGCGCGGGCCCACACGCCGGCAATGGCCTGGGGGGCCGTCGCGTCGACGGTGCGCGTGCCCTGGTGGGCGATCTGCGTGATCGGGACCTCGAGCACGAGCGACATGACGTTCACACCATCGGTCGTCGGCGCGCCGGCGACTCCGAGCAAGTCGAAGACGTGCAGGTCGACGAAGAACGGCTCGTCACGGGGGCCGGCGAAGACGGTCGAGCCGTCGGTCGCGGTGGTGATCGCCTGGGCGGCGACGTCCTCGTAGCTGTCGTCGGGGAAGCTGCGGTCGCCGACGTACCACGGCGCGACGGGGGCACCGGTCACGATCTTGTCGACGATCTTCTTGCCCTTGTCGTTGGTGTAGGCACGGAACAGGTCGTAGGTCTGGATGACGTTGAGGTTCGCGCTGTTGATGTCGTCGACCGGGCCGACGTTGTAGAGAAACGTGCCGCCGTTCTTGACCTGGGTCTTGAACGCGAAGTGGTAGGTGACGTCGGTGAGCGCGTCGCCGTTGTTGTCGACGCGGAACTCGTAGCGCACGTTGTCCGAGAACTTGTAGAAGTTCGGACCCGACGACGGGATGAGCAGCGGGACGTAGTTCGCAACCAGCACGAGGCGGTCGGGATTGCTCGGGCTGATGAACGAGTAGACGTCGGTATTGTCGGCGAACTGATCCTCGGCGATCGCCGGCGCTTCGCGGTGGCTGGAGGCCTCGGCGGTGCCGGGGAGCGCGACCAGAGTGGCGGCCGCTGCGAGGGAAGAAATGACGAGGGTGGTTTGCGTCTTCATGGTCGAAAATCTCCTGTTGGTCTTCACTCGAAGGTGGCGGAGTAGATGGCGCTCTCGGTCGCGATCGCCATCACCGGTGCGTTGCGTGCTGCAGCGACGCCGGTCGGGAATTGCAGGTCGGGCTGGGCGATGATTTCCTTCGCGCCGTTGCTCGTGTTCGCGGTGATGAGCACCGCTTTGCCGTCGGCGTCGCTGGCGGGCACGACTGCGGTGATGCCACCGGGGACGAGCGAGACACCGCCGACGCGGCCCATGCCGATGCCGGTGAGCGCCGGCGTCACGTCGCCGTCGGGAGTGATCGCGAATAGCGATCCTTCGCCCTCTTCACCGCGCGCGGCGAAGTCCATCTGCCAGATGACGTCGTTGCTGTCGATGTGGATGCCGCCGGGGCTGACCAGTGGCGCGCCCTCGTGGATCACGTCGGCTGCACCACCGCCGACCGGCACGCGGAACACCGCAGGTGCGCCCGCATCGGTCCAGCCGCTGACGTACAGCGAGCCGCAGTCGTGGCTCACGACGACGCCGGCCGCTGCGGCGATGCCCGACGCGTTCACCTGACTCGCGACGCCGCCTTCGCTGTCGAGGCGATAGATGCCGCCGGCCCGCGCCGCGTTGATGTCCTTGTCGCCGCCACCGATGTCGGTCTCCATGCCGGCGCTGCCCATGTCGGCGATGAACAGCGTCTCGCCGTCGCACGACGTCGCGACGTCGGCGGGGTAGAGCATCGGGTCACCGACGTGGAGCGTCTCGAGCGACTCGGACGCGACGTCGAGCGAGAAGACGGTCGGCTTGTTCTCGTCGTTGTAGGCGAGGACGTAGAACGTCGCGCCATCGGGGCTGACCGCGACGGAGCCGGCGTTGGTGAAGCCTTCGTCCGCGACGCGCTCGACGGTCGTCGGTCCTCCGGTCGGCAGGCTGTCGTTGCCGCCGGAGCTGCAGCCGAGGGATGCGGCGACCGCCCCGGCCAGGGCCAAGCGGCCCACATTGATGTGTTTCGTTCGTTGCATGCGTCCTCCCAGAAAGCGCGGGCGTCCGACTATCGGACGAGCGCGCGACTCGACAATCTGTTCCGCCATCGAGCGGAGCGAAAAACTCAAACGGAGCGAAGCGATGAAAAGCGAGAGTCTCGGCGACGGCTTTGCCGGCGCCCAGGGGGAAGCGAGCCGCTTCCCCTGAGAGTCATAGGCCCAGGCCGCGCTCGACCAGCCACACACAGCCCAAGGCTGCGATTGCGACCGAGCCACCACGGACCACGACGAGCGGATACTGCCGGTGGTTCGCTGCCCACACCAGCGGCAGCATCACGACGGCGACGAAGGCGAGTTGTGCGAGCTCGATGCCGACGTTGAACGCACCGAGCGCGAGCGCGCGGTGGGCCGCGGGCAGGCCGACGTCGGCGAGCACCGACGAGAAGCCGAAGCCGTGCACGATGCCGAACGCGGCCGCGATCTGCGGGCGAGCGACGCGGGCCTCGGGCTTCACGATGTTCAGCGCGGCGACGAACACGATCGAGGCTGCGATGACGCTCTCGACGAGCTGCGACGGCAACGACACGAGGCCGAGCGACGCGAGTACGAGCGAGATGCTGTGACCGATCGTGAACGCGGTGACGACCCACGCGACGTCCTTCATCGCGCGGCGCAGTCCGAGCCGCTTCGCGGCGAGACCGGCCCCGAGGATCAGCGAGAGCAAGAAGAGCAGGTGGTCGTAGCCGGTGACGAGGTGGATCGCGCCCTCGTTCACGAAGTTCTTCGCGGTCCGCCACGCCGACGGCACTGTCGACAACGAGACCGCGCGCGAGTCGGCACGGAGCACTGCGCCGGTCGATCCGTCGACGCCGCCGATCGCGACGAACACCTCGTGATCGGGATCGCTGTCGAACACCGTGTCGTCGCGCAGGCTGAGATTCGTCGCCGGTGCGGGGCAGGTAAAGTCGACACCGACCGTGACGACGGGCTTGTCGCCGCTGCGATCGATCACCGGTGCGGCCGCGTTCGGCGTGCACACACCACCATCGGCGGCGACGACGAGACCGCCCGTCAGCCAGCCGCCGAGCAGTTTCTGGCGCTCGAGCAGACGCTCGGCGTCCGCGGTCACCGGCAGACCGACCGCGAGCGCGGCATCGATCGCGTCGATGCGAACGTCGAGATGCGCGCCGGTCTCGGTGACCGTGGCATCGATCGATTTGGTGCTGCCCATGTGGGCCGCAGCGATCGTGGGGGTCACGGCGAGCAGCGCGGCGAAGGCGGGGGCTACGAAACGGCCTGCGACGAGGGAGACTCGGCTTCGCTGCTCGTCGTTGGTTCGCATGGGCTGGGCGTCTCCGGGGCGATCCGACGGTTGCCGGGTCGGTGGGTGTACGCAGGGGCCCGACGGCTGGATCGGTGCGGAATCGTGAATCGATGGGCGTCGCCGCGACACTCCCCCACGAGACAGCAATGCGAGCCCCTCCGCGAACAGTTTTCGTCCTGTCGACCCTCGCATCGCTCGCCGCGGCCCGGGTCGCGAAGGCCGAAGAGCCGCCAGTCCGCGGGGCCCCGGCGGTGGTCGACGTGCCGTGGTCGGGGGCCGAGGCCGTGCCGCCGCCGGTACGCGAATCCGCGCCCGCGCCCGCGGATCCGGTACCGGTGGCCCCGCCGACGATCGTGTCGCCCGCGGCCGGGCCGAAGGACGACGGCTTCGCGCGGCCACCGGGCGAGGCCGAGCGTCTCGCCGAGCGACCGCTCGACCGCGGCATCGTCCACGTCCCCGGCCGCGGCATCACGTTCGCAGTCGCCTACTGTGAACCTGCCCGAAGGGCTTGCACGGAGGTCGCACGATGCGGACCTCGCGCCGGGAATCACGCGACTGGTGTGCGTCGCTGTGCTGCATAGGCCCTTCGGGCAGGATCGCCGCGTGCTCGATCGCGACGTCACTTCACTGCGCGTCGAGCCATCGCGATCATCGACTCGAGTCCTTCGACGAGCTCCGGCGACTCCGCCATCGCAGCCAACTCGGCCACGCGTCGCCGCGTTTCGACGAGGTCGATCTCTGGGTGCATCACCAGCAGTGCGATCGCGTCTTCGACATCCTTCGGACGCGCTGCGATCGCCTTGAAGACGACGAGGTCCTCGGGCCGTGCCATCGGAAGCGAGGTGTGTCCGAATACCGTCGATGTACTCGATGCGATCGAGCTGCGCTCGAACTCCGTCCACCCCAGCGAAAGGTCGATCTCGACGCCCGTCGCGCGATGCACGAGCAGCAATACGAGATTCGCTTGCGCGAACGACTCGGCATCGTCCGCGCGTGGTTCGATCCCGTGTGCACCGAGTACGCCGATGAGCTGCGAGATCGCGATCTCGCCACCGACCATGACTGCGTCGACATCGGTTGTCATGCGCTGGACGCCGTGCGCGATCACGGCGATGCCACCGATCACGGCCCACCCTACGCCAGTATCGCCGAGCCCGGCGGCCAGGGCTCGCAGAGCGTCCTCGAGTGGGTTGCTACCCGCCTTGCGATTGCGCCGCTTGCCTCGCATGCCGACCGATCCTCGCCCAACGCTCGCGAACGACAGCGACACCTCGCTCGCTCACTGGATCGCGAGGCGCCGGCCAGCGGCCCATCGCAGCGAGTGCGTCGAGTGCCGCGAGCGCCTCGGCCACCGCCTGCTGCGGTCGTGGACCAACCCGCGCGAGCAGCTCGCGTTGACGCACTGCTGCAGCAGCTTGTCCGGCGCGCCAGCGCTGCACGGTCTCACGCGTGTCCTTCACGAGGACAACGTTAGCACGTAGCGCATCGGCGGAGATCCGGTCTTCGTCGCCAACTAGCCGCAGTTCATCGCCGCGTTGGCCGGCTTGCGGTGCGGACCCTTGCGGGCGTCGTCGGCCTCGCGCGGGTACAGCCCGATGCGAACAGCATCCTCACGCTGTACCGCAACGGCTGCGAGGGCAGCCGCTCGGTCCGCGCGTGTGATGGTCACGGATCCCACCTGAAGATCGCCGCGTCGCCGCGCGCCTCCTCGAACGCGATCGCCACCCCCGTGAGCACGTGTTCCTCCTCGACATCCTCGTCCTCGACGAACGGGTACGACACATCTCGGACCGCGAAATCCTTGTCGACGGCGATGATCGCGTCCGCTCCGCACGCGGCCGCGCTGCCGCGGAGCTCGTCGAGCAGCGCGGCGTTGTCGGTCGTGCGCCGCGTGCGGACCTCGAGAAACGCGACGCACTCGAACGCGCGGGGCGGGAGCTCGGCGCCGAAGAACACGTCGATCTCCGACGCGCTCGCGGAGCTCCGTGACTCGCAGCGATGTCCAGCGAGCGGCGTGATGTCGTGGCGGACCTGGTCCGAGAACGCACACGCGCGGGTTATGACAAGTCCCGGTCAACCCGACCCACTTTGTTCGGCCTATCCGCTCCACGAGGGCCGGCAGTTCCGTTTCACGCGGTAGGTGCCCGGAGGAGGCAGCACCTCGCGCCGGGGTCGACGCAGGTGACGCACACGTCCGTCGTCGATACGGTGCAGTTAGGCTCTCGTCGCTCGGATATTCTAGAGCGCATGCGTCGCGGTCGATCGCTTCTCGCGTCCCTGCTGATCACGAGCTGCGCCGCGGACCGGAGGTCGCGCCCGCGGAGCCCGTCGCGGCAACCACGGTACCCGGCGTGCCGTGGAGCGAGGTGCGTGCCGAGATCGAGGCGCTGGTCTGCATCGTGATGCTCGATGTGCCCGGGCACGGGTCGTTCGAGAAGGCGTGGTATGGCGATCGTGAGCGATGCGGTCTGCCAGCCGCGAGCACGCCGCTCGAGCGAGCGGTTGCAGGCGCTTACGAAGATGCTCGTCCGGCTCTGATCGCGATTCGTCGGGATGAGCCGGCAATGCTGGTCGCGATGAAGATGACGGACGAAAAGGCGCGGTTGCAGGCGATCCGTCGCGAGTATCTCGGCGAGCGATTTCTCGGGATGCTCTTGCCCCGGCTCACCCAGCGGATGTCCGCCGAAGGGATGAAGTGCGACGGATGTCCCGTCCCCGTTCGTCCGATCGCGCGGACGATCGAGTGGAGCGCGCTCGCCCCTTACGTCGCCGCGTACGTGTGGCCGGATCCCGTCGTGACGCCCCGCGGACCCGACGGCAAGCCGAGCGGCGCACCGAAGTATTCGTTGCACATCTGCTCGGGCAAGAACGGCGTCGCAGAGATGAGCGCGCCGGATCCCGATCTGCTCGTCGCTGCTTTCCTCGGCACGATTCACACCGATGTCGTGCACGAGACCGCGCTTGCGACGTTGACTGCACTGCGAGACAACCGCGATTTCGCCCGCATCACGAGCGACGACGGGCAGACGGAGTACCTACGCGAGCACCTCGGGCCGACGGTTGCAAGCGATCCCGCGGTGCTGCCGGCGATCTGTGAAACGCTCGCGCGCTTCCGTGAAGACACGGGCATCTCGGTACGCGAGTGCGCCGGCCACTGACCCGTCGATGTGAGGCGAGCTCTGCTCGCGCGGCGCTCAAGTCGGGGTCTTCGTACCCACCACCGGTGCCGATGGTCCCTCGCTCAACCACCGATACGCCGCGCCGCCGAGCACACCGCCGAGCACCGGGGCGACCCAGAACAACCACAGCTGTTTGATCGCCACGCCACCGACGAACAGTGCCGGACCGATCTTGCGGATCGGGATCTCGGTCTTCTCGGCGAGGCGGTTGATGCAGTCGACCACGGTGTCTCTCGTGTCGGGTGGAACCCAGCGCCCCTTCAGCTCTCCCCAGCGCTTTTTTTCCTCGATCAGCTACTCGGTGAGCTCGGCGATCACATGATCCTTGCGCGCGAGCTTGGCCTCGAGCTTCGCGACCCTCTCGTTCGCGCGTTCGAGCTCGGCGTTCTCACTGCGTCGCGCTCGGCCATCGAGCGTCCCGGCGAACACGCCCTCGAGGTTCTCGAACAAGAGCTTTTGCCAGCCATAGAACACGCTGGGCTGGATCCCGTTCTCCTCGCAGAGCTGCGAGACCGGGACCTTGTCGACCGAGGTGACGCCGCACGATCGCGGCCTTCTGCTCAGGAGTGTAGTGCTTGCGCTTGGTTCCCGACGCCGGTGGGTTCCCCGACGCAACGTTGGCACGAGCGGCGGCGGTGCTCGCAGGTCCGCGTCCGCTTCGCCCTCGTCGGAGGCCTCGCGGTGTCGGTGCGCAAGGCGGGGACTTCGCGTTTCAGATCTTCCCGCGCAGCAGCTCGCTCACCACCGACCGTCCCGCGATCGCGAACGTCTTGGCCAACGTCCGCACATCGAGCGTCGACGTCACCACATCCGCGACGCCGAACGGCAGCATCGATGGGATGAACCCGCGCGCGTACTCGAGCGCCCAGCAGCGATCCGGCATTCGATACCCACCGGCCGTCCCGCGTCGCAGGTGATGCATGTCGCCGGCCTTGTACACCCGGCGCACGAGCTCGCCCGAGCCGTACGCCCACTGCTCGCCCTCGAGGATGATGAACCAGTCGTCGGCCCAGAACCGCCCCGTGTGGCCCTCGGTGCCGATCGGCGAGCCGAACACGATCAGGTACTCCGTGATCGAAAAGTGCAGCACGCACATCGTGCCCATCGCACCGCCGGCGTTGTTGAGCAGCCACTGCGGCTTCGCGCTGATGTGGTCGCCGTAGCGCTCGCGTAGCTCGGTGTGTAGCGCGGCCACGAGCGCCTCGATCGGGCGGCCGAGCAACGGCATCACCACCTCGCGCAGCGCCTCGGGATCGAACAGCGTCGTCACGCGAACGCGGTGTCCCGCGATCGCGGCCGGCCGTCAAGCGTCGCCGCGCGTAGGCCCTGCAGTGCTATGGGCCTGCGGCGCGGCGCAGCCGGTCCGTGATCGCCGACGCGAGGTCCGCACCGTCCACCTGCGGCGTCGGCACGGTCGCGACGATGACCGTGCAGCCCTTCGCATCGAGCTCCCGCAAGACCGCATACAAATGATGCGCGAGCTCGCCGCGCTGCGGGTCGAGCACGACGCGCCAGCCTCGGCCGTCGGGCGACCATCGCGGCGCCCCGTCGGTCGTACCGGCCACGATCGATCCCACGCTCTCGCCCTGCAGCCCCGCGAGCGTCACGTCGAGCTCGTCCGGGTCGATCGCGACCAGCCGCGCGCGGGGAGCGTAGTGCGACGCGTGCTGCCCGGGCACGCGCACCTCGCTGCTCTCGCGCAATGGAATCGGCCGCCCGGCGATGCGTGCGAGCGTCTCGGGCCCGACGCCACCGGGGCGCAGCACGACCGCGTCGTCGTCACCGCGCGACAGATCCACGATCGTCGACTCGAGCCCGATCGCACACGGACCACCGTCGAGCACGTAGTCGACCGCGTCGCCGAGATCGTCGCGAACGTGCTGCGCCGACGTCGGGCTCACGCGACCGAAGCGATTCGCCGATGGTGCCGCGATACCGCCACCGAGCTCGCGCAGCACGGCGAGCGCGAGCGGGTGCGCCGGCACGCGCAGCCCGATCGTCGGCTGGCCACCGGTGAGCCCGTCGTCGACGTGCGGCTGCTTGCGCAACACGAGCGTCAGCGGCCCCGGCCACACCTGCCGCGCGAGCTCGCGTGCGAGCGGCGGAATCGACTGCGCCCACGCATCCATCGCGCTCGCATCGGCGATGTGCACGATGAGCGGATGGTCCGCGGGCCTGCCCTTGGTCGCGAAGATCCGCGCAACCGCGGCGGCATTGCTCGCGTCGGCGCCGAGCCCGTACACGGTCTCTGTCGGCAGCGCGACGAGACCACCCGCGCGCAGCACCCGGACCGCCTCCGCGATCGCCTCGGCCTCGGCAGCAGTCATCATCCCTCGCGGGAGACCGCGTCGTTCGGCTGACCAGTGAGCTGTGCGCGACCGCGTTGCTCCCACCACTCGGTCCACGCCTCGACGGCGATGTCGCGCGCCTTCTTGTCGCCCATGGCGGAAAACGGCTCGCGATGCCCGGTGACGCGCGTCAGCTCGTCGGCCGCCCAGCGCCGCACCGGCACGTCGCGATGGCGCAGGCTCTCGATGATCCACTCGATGCGGTGGCGGTGCTCGTTCTCCTGATACCAGGTCTTCCACCGATGCGGCTTGAGCCCGAGCTGCTGGCCGGTGATCGAGCACAGTGATTCCAGCGCGGCTTCTTGCACGAAGCGGTCGCGGCTGCTCAACATGTCGACGAGCTTGGGGATGCCGTCGATGTCGCGTAGCGTGCCGACCGCTCGCGACGCGTAGAGCTGCCGCGTGCGGTTGGTGCTGTCGAGTTGCGCCCGCACGACCCGCACCGCGTCGGTGAACCCGGGCGCGCGGCTGTAGGTCTCGAGCACGCGCATCGAGATCACGCGCACGTCGCCGCTGGTGTCGAACGCGAGCTCCGACAGCGGCCGCATCGCCCGCGGATCGCGGAGCTCCTGGAACACGAACGCGGCGTAAAAGCGCACGTCCGGGCTCGGGTGATCGAACAGATCGACGAGGTGCGGCACGAAGTCCGCACCGAGCAGGATCCCCGTGCGGATGAGCGGGCCATGGGCCGACGGTGGCGGCAGCGCCCGCAGATCGCGGCGCAGCACCTCGAGCGGGCCGGGGAACTGCGCCGCGAGTCGCAACAGCGCCGGCTCACCCATCGCGCGCAGCTCGGCGAGGCTTCCGCCGCCGCTCGCGATGCCCCGCAGCGTCGCATCGACCTTGTGCTGCATCGACTCGCTCGGGAGCTGACGGCCGGGATGCGACCAGTCCTCGTCGTCGAGCTCGATGCGACCGCGCATCGACGGCTGATCGATCGGCGACGACAGCGGGATGATCCCGGAGTTTTCGCGATCGTCGAGCGGCGGCGGCACGAACCGCGGCCGCGCATCGTGGGTCGACACCGGCGGCGGCAGACCCATGAGCGTGTCGAGCGGACGCGACTGCGACTCGCTGGCCATCATCGGCGGCGGCGGTGGTAGAGGCGGCGGCGGAGGCATCGCGTGGATCGTCAGCAGCTGTCCGCGCGAGCTCTCGGGCGCGCCCGGCTCGGGCAGCGGCGGTGGAGGCGGCAACGCTTGCGAGACGCGGTCCTGATCGTAGGGCGCGGTGACCCGCTCGCTGGCCGCGACCGGATCGAACGAGTCGAGCGGCGGCGCGTCGATCGCGAGTGTCGGTCGTGTGCTACGCGGTGGGTCGTTCGGCAACGGCCGCCGCGGCGAGCCGTCGACGAGGGTGCGCGTGCGCGGTGGCGCCGGACCATCGGTCTCGATCAGGTCGGGCGTCGCGTCGGCTCGTCTCGGTCGCCACGGGATGTTGGTCGTCGGGGAGCTCGAATGGCTCGGCTCGGTCGTGCCGAATTGCGGCGGCGGGGCCACAGACGAGCCGACGAGCGGCGACATGCGCACGCCCGTATCGTCGCCGTGGTCGCGGCGCAGCTTGACCACGACCTCGAGCGCCCGACCAGCGATCGCGCACAGCTCGTCGAGCACCGACGGATCGTCGAGCGAGAACGCCTCGCCCCCGCGATCCACGTACACGACGAGCGTCGGTCGCCCCGCGACATCGACGCGTCGCACGAGGCATGGGGTCATCGTCGCGACACCGAAGGTGCTCGCGAAGACGGCGTCGTCGACGAAGCCGACATAGCGGCCGTCGGCTTGCACGCGCGCGAGTAGTCCCGTCGTGCCGACCGGTACGACCTTACCCGCGGGATCGTCGAGATCGCTCTTTGCGGTGGCGAGACCGACGACCTCGCGGTTGCGTACGCGCAAGAGCGCCGTGCGGGGGCCGAGCAGCGATACGGCCTCGGCGAGCGCGACGAAGACGGCGTCGCGCGTGGTCGCGCTGGTCATGCGGTCCTTCGCCTTCGCGAGGCGTTGCTCCGCCTCTGCCTGCGCGAGCTGGGCCTCGACGTCGCGCGGCGTCGCGATCATCGTGCCGCGCGTCGTGAAGCGCACCGGCGGCGGCCCACCGACCACCGTCGTGGTCGGCGTCAGGAGGATCGGCGCGGCATCGTCGTCGCGGGTGAGCGACGGCGCAGCGAGCGATGGCTGCGTGCGATCGACGGGCTCCGGCAGCGGTGGTGCACGCCACTGCGACTCGGCTGTGGGCGAGGTGCTCGCGGGTGTTGCCGCGACCCGCAGCGTCAGGTGGCTGTCGCCGGGCACGTCGTCGTCGTCGTCGATGAACGGAGGCAGCGTCGCCGATCGCGAAGGCACGGGTGGTGGTGGAGGTGGCTGCGGTACGACTGTCGGGCGCGGCGGCTCGAACACCATCGTCGGCCGCCGATCGAACTCGTCCTCGGGGACGAGCGGTGCGTCCGGCTCGAGCACGATCGGTCCCGGCGTGAAATCGGCGTCCGGCACCAACGTGCCGCGTCGCGACGGCGCCTGCACATCGAGCTGCATCGACGCGGACTCGATGTCGTGCAGCATCGGAAAACCGATGTCGGACACGGACGGCCTGCGTCGCATCGCGCTGAGATACGCGACGCACAGCACCGCGTAGCGCTGCGGCACGACACTCGACGCGCGCTCGGCTGCGATCTTCTCGAGCGCGCACTCGGGGATCACGAACGGATTGACGCCGGGCACCATGCGATAGATGGCGCCGAGTCGCTCGTTCGGCAAATCGGGGTGCACCGCGATCCAGATCTCTTCGCCGTGCATCACGAGCGGCACGGCCCAGCCGATGTCGAGCACGTCGTTCGGCAGCATGTGCCACGGACGGTCGCGCTCGTCGTCGATCAGTGCGAATGGTGCGAGCGGCAGGCCGCACGCCTGCACGAGCAGTTCGCCGAGCGTGTGCGGATCGATGAGCTCGAGCTCGAGCAACACGGTGTCGAGACTGCCGCCGTAGATCTGCTGCCGCCGCACCGCCATGTCGAGGTGGTCGGGGGGCAGCGCGCCGGTGTGCTCGAGGTATCGCCGCAGGTGCGTCACTTGGCATCCCTCACGACATAGGTCCCCGCGAGCCAGTCATGCCAGGCGCGTTTTTCCAGATCGACCGCGATCCACAACCAGCCGAGCAATCCGACGGTGCCGCCGGCAAGCGTCGCGAGCACGCGTACCGCGGTGCGGGCGATGCTCGGCCGCGCACCCATCGCATCGACGACGCGGATCTTCAGCAGTTTCTGCCCGGGCGTGCGGCCCGACAGGTGCCAGAACAGGCCGAGATAGACGCCGGCCATCACGAGCAGTGGCGCCGCGCGGGCGAGCCATGTCGTGAAGTCGACCTCGAACGCGCGCAGCAACATCTCGAGCGCCGTCTTGCCGCCGAGCAGCGCGGGTGCCTCGCTCATGCTCGCGACGATCCACGCGAGTGGTCCTGCCGTGAACAGCAGGATCACGGCGTCGACCGCGGTCGCCCCCACGCGGCGCCACAGGCCCCCCACCTTCACGGGCAGCAGCGGGGTCTCACAGGCTGCACAGCGCGGGTCCTCGGCATTCGCGACGTCGCCCGAGAGCGCAGCGTCGCATGCCGGGCAGTAGGACGGCTTGGGCGGCCGCGGGCGCCGAAGTGCCATCGGGCGGAGCGTATCACGACGTCGGGGACAGGCGCGCCCGCATGCGGCCCAGGCCGGCCGTGACCGCGGTCTCCGTGCGGAGCGTCCATGGACCGAGGCCGAGCGCCTGCATCCCGCGCGCGCGGCAGCGCATCGCCTCGTCGTCGGTCAGGCCGCCCTCGGGACCAACGAGCAGACGCGGTGAAATCGGTTCGTCCTCGCTCGCGCCCCTGCGGTTTTTGGGGCTGTCCTCGCGCAGCCGCTCCCATGCGAATGCGCCGCAGCCGAGCTCGTGCGCGTTGAGCAATGCGTCCAGGGCGATCGGCCCGCGGATCTCGGGTGGTGTCGGCCGGCCACACTGCCGCATCGCTGCGCGGATCACCCGGTCGACCCGGGCCGCGCTCGGTACTGCCGCCGTGCCGTGAGCGGTCCTCACCAGGACGATCGCGGTGCATCCGAGCTCGGTCGCGGAGGTGATCGCGACGAGGCACGCGGTCGCGTCGGGGATGCCGAGCCACAGCTCCAGCATCGGTGTCGTCACCGGCTCGATCGTCTGCTCGATCGTCGCGGTCGCGCCGCGATCGTCGATGCGTACGAGCGACGCGACGACCTTGCCGCCGCGGCCGTCGAGGATCTCGATCGCCGCACCGGCACGTGCACGTCGCACACGTCGCAGGTAGTGGTGCTCGTCGGAGGCGAGCGCCACGTCGTCACCGACGACGAGCGGGCCGTCGTGGAACACGCGCATCGTCATCGCGGACGCTCGAGATCGAGGGCGACCCAGATGTCCTTGCGTCGCGGCCACTCGGCGACGCTCGCGTCGCGGCGGAAACCCACCCGCACGAACTCGGCCTCGACCGACTCGAGCTCGTCGACGAGCACACCCGAGAGCACGACCCTGCCGCCGTTCGCCGTGACCTCGAAGATCGCCTGCGCGCGCTCGACCAACGTGTGGGCGCGGATGTTCGCGAGCACCAGATCGAACGGACCGTCGGCGTCCTGCACGTCGCCGGTGCCCACGACGAGGCGGAGCTCGAGCCCGTTGCTGTCCGCGTTCTCGATCGTCGTCGCCGTCGCCTCGGGGTCCTCGTCGATCGCGACGATGCGGGGGGTCTGCTCGAACAGCCGCGCCGCCGCCAGCGCGAGGATCCCCGAGCCGCAGCCGAGGTCGAGGATCGCCGCCGGCGTCGTGCCGGCCCGCGCCAGGCTGCAGATCCGATCGAGGCAGAGCTGCGTCGTCTCGTGCAGGCCGGTCCCGAAGGCGCGCCCGGGGTCGAGGACGATCTCACGCACGGGATCGCCGGGGGCACGCGGGATCCAGCTCGGGCGCAGGAGCAACGCACCGTCACCAAGCGTGATCGGTTTGTAGAACTGCTTCCAATTATCGCGCCAGTCGTCGTCGGTGCGAACCGTCGCGACGATGTCGCCGCCGCCGAGCCCGAACGCGGCGAGTGTCGTTCCGACCCGAGTCGCGACCTCGGCCAGAGCGTCCGGCGTGGTGTAGACGACGAGCTCCGGCTGCTGCGGGCCGTCGATCGTGCGGGGATCCCTGAGCTCGACGCCACCGACGCCGTCCGTCGCGGCCAGGAGCGCACCGCACTCCTCGAGCAAGTCGAGTGTCTCGGCCCACGCTTCGCGCGTCGCACTTGCGCTCGGCATGTGAGCGGTCACAACAGCCCACGGAATCGTCTGTCCACTTGGCTTCACTGCAGTCATGGCGTCGGTCCGCGCGTTCGGTCGTTGATCGCAGCGTAGCCCAACTCATGCCAAAGCGAAGCAACTCACGGCGAAGCAACTCATGGCGACGCGACTCGAGATTTTCCGGGAGCGCACGGGTGTCAGGACTGCACACCGAACCGCGTAAGCGGTGGTAGCGTAACGAGAGACGCGTGACGACGCCGAACGAAGATCGCCGAGGACAGCCACGGGCCGAGCTCACGGGCACCGCCGTGGCGTTTCTCGCGGACCAACGCGTCGAGTGCCGCGGCATCGACATCAGCACCACGGGCATCGCGCTGCTCACTCCTGTGATGCGCGCGCCCGGGCAGTTCTTGCGCGTGAACTTCTCGCTCGCGCCACCTGGCGGAATCCCTCGCTGGTACGACGCAGACGGCATCGTGGTGCGAGTTGATCGAACGGCCAGTGGTGTCGTTCTCGGCGTGCAATTCGTCGTCATCGACGATCGCGTCGTGCGCAGCGTGCACGAGTACGTCGCCGCGACGTGGCGGCGCCGCACCGCTTCGGCGACGCCGAACGCGACGCAGCCGCCACCGATGACCGGCGAGTTCTTCCCGCCGCCGGAGCGACGCACAGGCGAGCATCCGCCGATCGTCGACGCGCCGCGTCGTCGCACGTCGGAGTACGGGGTCGCCGATGCCGAAGCGGCGTCGCAGAGCACGCCGACGTCGAGTCGCGTGCCGACACAGATCCCGACGATGCACGCGCCACATCTGACCGGCACTGGCTCGACGTCACGCACGCCGACGCAGCCTCCCGTTGCGGGCCCGACCGGCTCGCGACGCACGACGCCGGTCCCGACGCCGCGCAGCACCGCTGGGCCGACGCCGCCCGGCCCGGACGAAGAGGTCGCGGCGCGCTTCGATCTCGAGCGGCTGTTCCGCGACGCGCTCTCCGAGGTCGACGGCAAGCGGTCCGGCGCGCGACAGCGTCGCAAGTAGATCGCCGGCGCGAGCGCGACGTCGCGCTGCGCTATCTGCCAAGCGGCGCACGCGGTGCCCGACGCCACACGCTGAGTTCGGCTGCCGACGCGGTATGCATTGCTACGCGATCGACGTCTGCAATCGATCGACGTGCGCAGTCGTGCACGATTGCGAACGAAGATGCACTTGCTGTCCGTTCGCGAGGGTTGCTGCGCGCGAGTGATTCACCCAAGATGGTCCTCGTATGTTGTTCGTCGCGCCGCCCCCCCAGGTGCGCACGGTTGCCGCTCGGCGTCTTCGCGTCGTCACGACGCGTTGCACGTTCTTCCTCGGCACCGTGCTTCTTTCGCCAGCCTGCTTCGTCGGCCTCCCCGACAAAGAAGATCCCGCGCCGTGGTTGACGGCAGGTGAGAGCAGCGCCGACGACGGCGACTCGGCAGGGGACGACGGCGACTCGGGAGCGGACGACGGCGACGGTGGCTCGGCCGCCGATGACGACGGAGGCTCGGCCGCCGATGACGACGGTACTTCGGCTGCGGACGATGGCGGCAGCGACGATGGTGGCTCGGCCGATGCCGGCTCGGCGAGCGCGGATGACGGTGGCTCGGCCGACGATGGTCCGGTCGACACCGGCGTCGACGACAGTGCGAGCGCCGACGGTGGCTCTGCCGACGACGGCGGTGGAGCCGACGAGGTGCCCGACAACGAGTTCTGCATGGACGTCGCCGGCTTCGACGCGGCGTGGTCGACGATGGAGGAGGAGATCCTCGACATCGTGAATCAGCGCCGCGCCGAGGGTGCGAACTGCGGCAGTGCAGGCAGCTTCGGCCCCGCGGGTGCGCTCACGATGAACCCTGCACTACGCTGCGCCGCGCGCGTGCACAGCAAGCAGATGGTGACCGAGAACTTCTTCGATCACTCGACGCCGTGGGGCGAGACGCCGTGGGATCGCATGGCCGCCGCGGGTTACCAGTACTCGAGCGCAGGCGAGAACATCGCCGCCGGCAACTCGACCGCCGCATCGACGATGCAGCAGTGGATGGACAGCGACGGCCACTGCAGCAACATCATGAGCGCCGACTTCACCGAGATCGGTGTCGGCTACTATCCCGGCGGCGGATACGGGCACTACTGGACGCAGGCCTTCGGCCGCCCGTAGCGCAAAGACGTCAGTTCGGGACCAGCCGCAACTGCGCTTCCAACCAAGCGCGCTCGTCGGCGAGCGCCCGATGCTCGCCGGAGTCGATCGGACCCTTGTCGTTCTCGAGCACGGCCTTCACCTCGGCCAAGCGCTTGGTCACCGCAGCGCGATCGACCTCGTCGGCCTCGACGGCGCGGTCACACAAAATGATCACCCGCCCGGCTTCCTTCACCTCGAGGAAGCCGGAGCCGACCGCCATGCGCACCTGCTTCGCACCTTCGCGAAAGCGGACCACGCCCGGCACGATCGCGGTGATGAGCGCCTCGTGCCGCGGCAACACGCCGAGCTCGCCGAGCACCCCGGGCACTTCGACGCCCGGCACGTCGATGCCGTCGCGCACGGGGCCCATGGGCGTCAGGATGTCGAGCTTGATGGACGTGTCGCTCATGTCGGACTAGCCCGCCTTCTTGGCCTTCGCGGCTTCTCGCTCGGCGATTTCCTTTGCCTTCGCGATCGCGTCGGCAATGCCGCCGACCATGTAGAACGCCTCCTCCGGCAGATCGTCGTGCTTGCCCTCGGCGATCTCGTTGAAGCTGTTCACCGTGTCCTCGAGCTTCACGAACTTGCCTTTCATGCCGGTGAACTGCTCGGCGACGTGGAACGGCTGGCTCAAGAACTTCTGGATCTTGCGGGCACGCGCGACGAGCACGCGATCCTCTTCGGACAGCTCGTCCATACCGAGGATCTTGATGATGTCCTGCAGCTCCTTGTACTTCTGCAGGATCTGCTGGACGCGCCGCGCGACGCGGTAGTGCTCGGGGCCGACGACGTCGGGCGCAAGGATCGTCGAGGTCGAGTCGAGCGGATCGACGGCCGGGTAGATGCCGATCTCGGTCAACGCTCGGCTGAGTACCGTGGTCGCATCCAAGTGTGCGAACGCGGTCGCAGGCGCCGGATCCGTGAGGTCGTCGGCCGGGACGTAGATCGCCTGCACGCTGGTGATCGAGCCCTTGTTGGTCGTCGTGATGCGCTCTTGCAGCACGCCCATCTCGGTCGCGAGCGTCGGCTGGTAACCGACCGCGGACGGGATGCGACCGAGCAGCGCCGACACCTCGGAGCCCGCCTGCGTGAAGCGGAAGATGTTGTCGATGAAGAGCATCACGTCCTGGCCCATCGTGTCGCGGAAGTACTCCGCGATCGTGAGGGCCGACAGCGCGACGCGGGCGCGGGCACCGGGCGGCTCGTTCATCTGGCCGTAGACCAGCGCGACCTTCGACTGCTCGGTGTCGATCGAGTGGACGACGCGGTTCTCCTCGTCCCACTCGGCCTTGATGACGTTCGACTCGATCATCTCGAAGTAGAGGTCGTTGCCCTCGCGGGTGCGCTCGCCGACGCCGCCGAACACGGAGTAGCCACCGTGCTCCTTACCGACGTTGTTGATGAGCTCCATGAGGAGCACGGTCTTGCCGACGCCGGCGCCGCCGAACAGGCCGATTTTCCCTCCCCGGCGGTAAGGCGCAAGGAGGTCGATGACCTTGATGCCGGTGACGAACGGCTCGACCTTGGTGCTCTGATCCATGAAGGCGGGCGGCTTGCGGTGGATCGGCCAGCGTTCTTCCTCGCCGACCGGGCCCTGCTCGTCGACCGGATCGCCGACGACGTTGAGGATGCGACCGAGCGTCTTCTTGCCGACCGGCACGCTGATCGGCTTGCCGGTGTCGCGCACGATCATGCCGCGCACCAGACCGTCGGTGGAGTCCATCGCGATGGTGCGGACGGTGCGCTCGCCGAGGTGCAGCGCGACCTCGAGCACGAGGTTGTCCGGCCGATCGTCGATCGACGTGTTCGTTATCGTCAGCGCGATGTTGACCTCGGGCAGCGTGTCGTCGAACTCGACGTCGACGACCGGACCGATGACCTGCAGCACGCGACCTGTGCGGGTCACGGTCGGGGTCGTGGTCGGCACGTCGCCGAACAGCGGCTTGTCGGGGGTCGAGGAGGGCGGGGTGAAGCTCGTCGTCATGATCGTGTCTTTCGGAATGGAGCGAAGCGACGGAGGCTAACCCTTGAGGGCCTCGGCACCGCCGATGATTTCCATGAGCTCTTTGGTGATCGCCGCTTGTCGCTCGCGGTTGTAGGTGAGCGTCAGGTCCGCGATCATGTCGGTTGCGTTGTCGGTCGCCGCATCCATCGCGACGCGGCGCGCGGCGATCTCGGCGGCGATCGAGTTGAACATCGCCTGCTGCAGGCGGGCTTCGACGGCGAGGGCGACGAGATGCGCCAGGATCGCCTCGCGACTCGGCTCGTAGGTAGGCTCGCGGCCGCGCCCGGTACTCTCGCCGGGCACGAGCGGCAGCACGACCTCGTTTTTCACCTTCTGGGTGAGCACGCTGACGAACTCGTTGAAGAACAGGCGCACGGCGTCGACGCGCTCGCCGGTGACCGGCGAGTCGAACGCAGCGATCGCATCGGCGATGACCATCTTCGACGTGGCGACGAGCGTCGCGAGCGTCGGGGCATCGTAGGTCTTGCGCAGCGGGATCTTTGCGGCCTTCAGCGACGCGACCGCCTTCTTGCCGATCGCGATCACCTCGACCTGCACGCCCTCGCGACCGCGCTGGCGGATCCAGTTGAGGGCCGCGCGGTTGATGTTGGTGTTGAAGCCACCGCACAGGCCGCGGTCGGCGGTCATCACGAGCAGCAGCTCGCGCTTGACCGGTCGTGTCGCGAGCAGCGGATGCGCCGCGGCGCGCTCAGCCTCGTCGATGCCCGAGACGAGCGAGTCGATCACCTCGCGCATGCGATCGCCGTACGGCTTCGCCGCGAGCACCGCTTCCTGGGCCTTGCGGAGCCGCGCGGTTGCGATCTGGCTCATCGCCAGCGTGATCTTGCGGGTGTTCTTGACCGACCCGATGCGGTTTCGCAGCTCTTTGAGGTTCGCCATCGCTCGCGGTCTCGAGGTGGTCGGCTCAGGCCTTGAACGTCTTCGCGAACGTCGCGATCGCTTCGTCGAGGTCGGTGTCGAGCTTGACGAGCTCCTCCTTCTTGCGCGCGCTGCGAACCTGGTCGAGCAGCGGGCCGCGCTTGTCGGTCAGCCAGTCGTGCAGCTCCTTCTCGAACTTCGAGACGTGTGCCAGCTCGAGCTCGTCGAGCGCACCGCTGGTGCCTGCCCGGATCGACGCGATCTGCAGCGCGACGTCGAGCGGCTGGTACTGCCCCTGCTTGAGCAGCTCGACCAGGCGAGCGCCGCGGTTGAGGGTCGCGCGGGTGCCCTTGTCGAGGTCGGACGCGAACTGCGAGAACGCCTCGAGCTCGCGGTACTGCGCGAGGTAAAGGCGCAGCGTGCCGGCGTAGCGCTTCATCGCGGGAATCTGCGCCGAGCCTCCGACGCGCGACACGCTGATGCCGACGTTGAGCGCCGGGCGGATGCCGCGGTTGAAGAGCTGACCTTCGAGGAAGATCTGGCCGTCGGTGATCGAGATGACGTTGGTCGGGATGTACGCCGACACGTCGCCGGCCTGGGTCTCGATGATCGGCAGCGCGGTGAGCGAGCCAGCGCCCTCCTTGTTCGACAGCTTGCACGCGCGCTCGAGCAGACGGCTGTGCAAGAAGAACACGTCGCCCGGGTACGCCTCGCGGCCCGGCGGCCGGCGCAGCAGCAGCGAGAGCTGGCGGTACGCGACGGCCTGCTTGCTCAGATCGTCGTACACGAGCAGCGCGTGGCCGCCCGAGTCGCGGAAGAACTCGCCCATCGTGACGCCGGTGTACGGCGCGAGGAACTGCAGCGGCGCCGACTCCGACGACGTTGCGGCGACGACGATCGTGTACTCCATCGCGCCGGCGCGACGCAGGCGATCGACGACGGTCGCGACGGTCGATTGCTTCTGACCGATCGCGACGTAGACGCAGATCATGTTCTGACCCTTTTGGTTCAGAATCGTATCCACGGCGACGGCGGTCTTGCCGGTCTGACGGTCGCCGATGATGAGCTCGCGCTGGCCGCGGCCGATCGGGATCATCGCGTCGATCGCCTTGATGCCGGTCTGCATCGGCTCGTGCACGCTCTTGCGCTTGACGATGCCGGGCGCCTTGATCTCGACCGTGCGCGACTCGGTCGTCGCGAGCGGGCCTTCGCCGTCGATCGGCTCGCCGAGCGCGTTCACGACGCGACCGATGAGGCCCTTGCCGACGGGCACGCTCATGATCGTGCCGGTGCGCTTGACGGTGTCGCCCTCCTTGATGAGGTGCTCGTTGCCGAGCAGCGCGATACCGACGTTGCCTTCCTCGAGGTTCAGCACGAGGCCACGCACGCCGTGGGGGAACTCGAGTAGCTCGCCGGCCATCGCGTTGCCGAGGCCGTCGACGCGGGCGATGCCGTCGCCGACCGTGAGCACGGTGCCGGTCTCCTGGACCGACAAGCTCGTGTCGTAGCCCGCGACCTGCTCGCGAATGATGCGGCTGATTCCGTCGGCTCGGATCTCCATGGTTTTTTCTCGACTGAACTAGCCCTGGTTTGGCGAGCGTTTGGCGAAGGGTGGACGCGGGTGAGAGAGGTTCAGGTACGCAGACCCTCGCGCATGCGCGCGAGCGCGCTGCGGAGGCTGCCGTCGAGGACGTAGCTGCCGAGCTTGGTGACGACGCCACCGAGCAGCTCGGGATCGACCTTGGTGGTCATCACGATCGTCTTGCCGGTCGCCGTCGCGAGGGCTTGCTGCAATCGCGCGATGGCAGCGGGGTCGAGCGGTGCGGCCGACGTGACCTCGGCCTGCAGGCGGCCGGCGACGTCGTCGGCCATGCGGGTGTACGCACGGGCGATCTCCGGCAGGCCGATGATGCGATCCTGGTCGATGGCGTGGGCGAGGAACTTCACCACCATCGGATCCGCCATCACCCGGCGGGCGAGGGCAGCGACGAGCTTCTTGCGATCGGGCGCGCTGTAGCGGCGCGACGACAGCACCGTGAGCACGGACTGACCGGCTTCGTCGGTGCTCTTCGCGATCGCAGCGATCGCGTTGAGGTCCTTGGCGAACTTGTCGCGCGCGGCGGGCGTCTCGGCGAGGCCGATCAGCGCGCGGGCGTAACGACGGGCGAGACTTCCGGGAATCACGTCGATGCTCCCTGGCTGCTCGTGCCCGGTGCGGGGTGGAAGCCGGGCATCGGTGCGGTCGCGACCTGGCCGACGAAATCGTCGACCATGCGCGCGTGATCGGTCGCGGTGATGCGCCCGCGCAGGATGACCTCGGCGCGCGCGACTGCAGCGTCGACGATCTCGGCCTCGAGCTCGCGGCGGCGCTGCTCGGCCTCACGCTCGGCGGCGGCCCGCGCGGCCGCCTTGATGCGCTCGGCCTCGACCAGCGCAGCAGCAACGATGCGCTCGCGATCGGCCTCGGCGCGGCCCTTCGCCTCGTCGAGGATCGACTTCACCTCGGCGTCGAGCTTGTCGAGCCGACCACGTGCGTCGCTCATCACGGCCTCGGCGGCCTTGCGGGCCTCGGTCGCGCGATCGAGCTCGCTCTTGATAGCGTCGCTCTTCGCGGCCGTGCGCGCGCGCAGCTTCGAGAACAGCAGCCGCTCGAGCAGGTACATCAGCACCGCGAAGTTGATGAGGATCCACAGGAGCCCCATCTTTCCGTCGTTGCCGAACACCGGCGAGATCCATTGGATCCCGGTGTCGTGCGCGCCGGGATTCGCGACGTGATCGATCGCGTGATCCGGCTTCTCGAGGCCCGCAGGCGGTGCTGCGAGCACCCACTGGGGAATCGCCGCCACTGCGAGGGAGACGAGGACGGGCAGGATCGAGTTGCTGTTGCGCATCGTCCTCACCTCTTCCCGCCTGTGGAACCACCAAGGAGCTTGTCGGCGATGGTTTGCGCGAGCTCGTCGACGCGCGTCGCGAGCTGCGTTCGCGCTGCCGCCGTGTCCGCAGCGATGCGCGCGCGGGCGGCGTCGGCCTCGGTCGCGGCGGCGATGCGGGCGTCCGCGAGCGTCTTGGTCTGCGCGGCATCCTCTTCGCGACGCGCGGTGCCGCGGACGTCGAGCGCTTGCTCGCGGACCTTCGCGAGCTTGGCGTCGTAGTCGGCGACCATCGTGTTCGCCTGCTCGCGCAGCACCACGGCCTTGCTTGCCGCGCCTTCGATCGCCTCGGCGCGACGCGCCTGCGTTTCGAGCCACGGCTTGAAGAGCAGGGGATTGAGGATGAAGACGAGCGCGAGAAAAATGCCGCCCTGCACGAACAAGGTGCCGTCGATGTCGACGACAGGCACGGCGACGAGGGCGAGCGTTTCAGTGAGCACGCGCGCGCTAGCTACCACGCGAGTGGGGGAGCGTCAACGTGCGCTGGCGCGCCCTGCGACCGCGTTTTCACGTATCGGTCACGTGCTCGGGGCCACGTCGGTCGGCGGCGCGGTCTTCGGCTCGCGACGACGCGCTTGGCCGTTGGGCGCAACGCTGGCGCCGCTGCTCCCGTCCATCTGGCAGCTGCCCTCGAACACACTGCCGCGCTGGATTTCGAGTGCCGGCGACGCGAGGTTGCCGTACACGCGCGCGGGCGCATGGATCTCGATCGACTCGGTCGCGGTCAGGTCGCCGCGCACGACGCCCTCGACGATGATGCGCGCCGCGACGATCTGCGCCTTGATCTCCGCCGTCTCGCCGACGATGAGCGTGCCTTGGGTGCGGATCTCACCGGAGAACTCGCCGTCGATGCGAACGGCGCCCTCGAACGTGAGCTTGCCGTCGAATGCGCTTCCCTTGCCGAGGATGGTGGTGATGTCGGGGGTGTTCATGGGGACCGTCGCCGCGAGGGGAGATCTCGCGGGCCGCACGGTAGCCGGATCCGAGCCGGTGGGTCACTGCCCACCTGTTCAGGCGCAGGTGCGCGGAATCAGTTCCCGCTCTGGATGTCTCGAGCGGGGACGCGGCCCTGCGGGCGAGTACCGCGGACACGCAGACGGACACCCGCGATCAGGCAGGTTTCGTGGGGGCTGGCGCGCGCTCGGGCGCTTGTCTACGCTGCAACGAGGTGCCGCTGAATCCCGAAGACAGCGCGGACGAGCATCGCGCCGTCGGTGGAGAGCTGGCGGCCGAGGCGCTCGACGAGCCGAACCCGACGCTGCTCCTCGCGGAGTGCTTCGGGCGCGCGCGCCCGGTCCTGCGGGCGCTGGTCGCGGGTGTCGAGCCCGGTGATGCGCTCGTGGTCGCGACCGATCGCAAGGGATTTCCGGTCGCGCAACGCGTGCTGCGTCGGCCTCGCGATCTCCCGCGCGCCGTCGTGATCGGTCGCCACAATCGTTGCGCGCTGTCGATCCCGAACGACAATCGCGTGAGCCTCCGTCACGTGTTGCTCACCGCGTGGGCGGGCGATGGTCCGATCCGCTATCGCGGCTACGATCTCGGCGGTCGTGCCGGTGTGCAGCTCGCCGACGGCAAGCGCGTGCCGGGATTCTCGCTGACGGGTCACGGGCTCGTGTCGCTCGGACGCACGATCGTGTTCGTGCTGCCCGGCGGCACGCATGGTGTCGATCTGCTCGACGGCACCGATCAAGAATCGTTTCGTAACCTCACCGGGCTCGATCCGGCCGGCAGCGGCGTGCGCCTCGCGGTGAGCGCGACGAGCGAGCCCGGCGTCGCGCACATCGGTGGCGACGAACTGCGCGAGTACGGGGGCTATCGTGGGCTCGACGTCGACGCACGACCGCAACCGCGTGGGCTCTTGCGTCTGCGATCGACGAAGCCTTCGGGTCGTGGCGAAGAGGTGCGCGAGCTCGAGCTCGACAGTCGTCAGCTGCAGCGCGGGCTGCTCATCGGTCGCTACAGCGATCGCTGCTCGCTCGCGGGACACGGGCGGAATCTGTCGCGCGTGCATGCGCTCGTGACCGAAGAGTCGCCGCGATCGCTGCTCGTCTACGATCTCGCGAGCACCAACGGCGTGCGGCCTGCGGGCATGACCGAGGGCCCGAGCCACGCGGTCGTGCGGTTGACGGAAGACTCGCCAGTGATGCTCGGGCATTTCGAGCTCGCGTGGGTGCCGGGTCGCGCGGCGAAGCTGCACTGAGTCGGCGGCCTCCGTGGTGGCGTCCGACGGCGAGCCCGGGTTTCGAAGGATCGCCGGCCGCTATCGCACGATCGGCATGCTCGGCCAGGGCGGCATGGGCACGGTGTGGCGCGTGGTCGACGAGACCACCGGTCATGAGGTCGCGCTCAAGCACGCCGACGGCGGCCGCGGTCGCGAGGGCGGCGTGGTGGATCGGAGCTCGACGCGATTCCGTCGCGAGTTCCACACGCTCGCGTCGCTGCGTCACCCGCAGATCGTCCGCGCGATCGAGTACGGGCTCGATCCCGCGGGGCCGTACTACACGATGGAGCTGCTCGACGGCTGCGACCTCAAGGATGCGGGGCGCGTGCCGTGGCGGCATGCGACAGCGATCCTGTGTGACGTCGCCGCTGCGCTCGCGACGTTGCACGCACGAGGGCTCGTGCACCGCGACCTCGCGCCGCGCAACGTTCGCCTGCTGGGCGATGGGCGCGCGAAGCTCTTCGACTTCGGTCTGCTCGCGAGCATCGGTGCGACTGCCGACGTCGCCGGCACCGCGACCGCAGTCGCCCCGGAGACGATGCGGCGGCAGCCCGTCGATGGTCGCACGGACGTGTTCGGTCTCGGCACGCTCGCGTACTGGTTGCTCACCGGCGAGCACGCGTTCGGAGCCCGCAAGCTCGCCGAGCTCGAGGCGCTGTGGCGTATGCCGCCGGCACCAGCGTCGGCCGCGTGTCCGGGACTGCCCGCATCGATCGACGTGCTGGTCTCATCGATGCTCGCGATCGATCCGCTCGCGCGTCCGAGCAGTGCCGCCGAGGTGATCGATCGTCTGACGTCCGCGGTCGACGACGGCTTGGGTCATGCGCTCGACGTGAGTCGCGGCTATCTCGCGAGCGCCGCGATGGTCGGTCGCGAGCGCGAGATGGCGCTCGTGCGCGAGCACGTCGCCCAGGTGGTCGCGGGGCGCGGGCGCAGCATCGTCGTCGAGGCGAGCAGCGGTCTGGGCAAGTCACGCGTGCTGCGAGAGCTCGGGCTCGAGGCGCAGCTCGCTGGGATGCAGGTGATCGAGGTCGCTGGCGATCTCGGACAGGCGCCCTGGGGCGTGATGCAGGCGCTCGTCGGGCGTGCGCTCGGCGTCGCGCCGCAGGCGGTGGCGCGGCTCGGCGGCGAGCATCGAGCCCGCATCGCGCGGGTGTTTCCGGCCGAGTCCGGGCGGCTCGGTGTGCCTCCGGGCAGCACCTCGGCGCCGGTCACCGAGCCGGCCGAGCAACGCATCCGGGTGCAGTCGAGCATCGTCGCGCTGTGGCGCGAGCTGGTGCGCACGGCACCGCTGGCGATCCTCGTCGACGATCTGCAGCGCTGCGACGAAGCGAGCGCGGCGGTCATCGCCGCGTTGGTGCGCGGTGGCGATGACGGGCCACTGCTGTTCGCTGCGAGCCTGCGCACCAACGAGCACGTCCGTGCGTCCGTGGCGGTCGCCGCGATCGCCGGCGCGGACGTTCGCCTGCGGTTGTCCGGGCTCGAGGAGACCGACGTGCTGCGGCTGGTCGAGTCGTCGTTCGGCGCCATCGCCCATGCGCGTCGCCTCGCGCACTGGCTGCACAGCAAGAGCGGTGGATCGCCGCTGCTATGCATCGAGCTGCTTCGGCTTCTGTGCGACGACGGCACGATTCGGATGGTCGACGGCATGTGGATGTTGCCCGCCGAGTTCGACGCGATCGACGTGCCGCACGAGCTCGCCGTCGCCATGGATGCCCGCGTCGCGTCGTTGTCGGCACCGGCGCGCGCTGTCGCCGAGATCCTCGCAGTCGTCGGTGAGGCGCTCGAGCTCGACTCGCTGATTGCGCTGGTGCGCGACGATCTCGACGAGATGCAGCTCTTCGCCGGCCTCGACGAGCTCATCGCGCAGGCGATCATCGTCGGCGACGGCGAGCGCCATCATCTTCGGCACGACGGATTGCGTGAGGCAGTGCTGCGCACGGTCGCCCGTGGGCGCAGCACTGCGCTGCACCTGCGCGCGGGCAAGTGGCTCGCCGAGCACCGGCCCACGGAAGAGGCTCGCATCGGCTGGCATCTGCGCGAGGGTGGGGCGCGCCGGTCCGGCGCCGAGCTGCTCGCGCGCGCGGGCGTGCGATCGTTTCGCGATCAGGCGCTGGTCGACTGCATCGCGCCGCTCGAGGCCGCGCTCGAGGAGCTCGCCGACGATCCGAGCCAGTCGCGCCTGTGCCTCGAGCTGCGCTTCATGCTCGTGTCGGCGGGCTGGATCTCCGATCGCGCCGCGGGGTTGCGCCACATGGATCACGCGGTCGAGAGCTTGCGTCGTCACGGTGGTCTCGCGCTCGCGGCACGGCTCGGGCCTTGGTGTGGGCGGCACCTCGCGCTCGTGCTCGGGATCATGCTGACGACCCTTCGCTGGATCTTCACGCGGCCGTCGCGACGTGGGCCGTCACCGGTCGCCGCGCTGCCGACCTTCGCAGTGACGATCGGGTACGCGTGCGGCCTCGAGTATGCGAACCACAACCGCGCCGGGCTCGAGCGGCTCGTCGCTGCAACGGCACCGCTCGCCGTGTTCCGTGGGCGGCTGCTCTACGCGACGCACCTCGGGCTCACCGCGTTCCCAGATCTGATGCTGGGCCGGCTCGGCGACGCGCGCACGAAGCTCGAGCGGGTGCTGCACATCCTTCGCCACGACCGCATCACGCCGATCGGCGAGTTCGAGCGCCGCTACGCCGAGGCCGGGATCCTGTCGCTGGTGGCGCAGGTGCAGATCACGAACCTCGATCCCGATCTACCGCACACGCTCGCGAAGATGCGCGAGCACGGGCTGCGCTACTACGATCTCGTCGCTGGCGTGACCGAGGCCGCGGCGGCGCGATTCCGCGGTCTCGAGCCGCAAGCACGACGCATCGAGCTCGAGCTCGAGCCGGTCGCGCTGCAGCTCGGCTCGTGGTCGACCGACGTGCAGATGGTGCTGTTCGGACATCCGCCGTATGGCGAGGCGGGTGACATCGGCAACCTCAAGCGCATGGCCGACGAGCTCGAGCGGCTGATCGCGCAGGGGTTCAACTATGGCCCGCGGCTCGCGATGACGCGTGGTGATCTGGCGCGTGCGCGGGGTGAGTACGATGCCGCCGCCGTGCACTACGAGACCGCCCTGGCGACACTCGATGCGGACGAGCTGCTCACGCGCGTGTGGGTGCTCGTCGGCTTCGCGGAGGCCGAGCTCGCGCTCGGACGCTTCGATGCCGCGCTCGCGCACGCGACGATGGCCCAGCAGCACGCCGGTGCGAAGGTGTCGCAGCAGCGCAGCGTCGAGGCGCGCGCGGCCCGTTCGGTCGCGCTCGCGCATGCGGGGCTCGGGCGGATCGAGCAGGCCGAGCGCGCAGCCGCGATCGCGATCGAGCTCGCGGAGGCGCTTGGTAGCGAGATGGCGCTCGGCCTCGCCCACGAGGCGCGCGCACGCATCGCGCTCGTGGCGGAAGACTCGGCCGGATTCCATCTGCACGCGGCGCTCGCTGCGAAGCACCTGCGCAGCACCGGTGCGGCGTCGCTCGCTGCGGTGGCCGAGCGTGTGCTCGAGGCGGGGTCGGCGAGTCACAGCGGCCGCGCACTGCGTCAGGCCGCGGACATCTCGGACGACGTCACGTCTTTGTCGCAACTCGCGACGTCGCATGAAGCTGAGGACTCACCGTGACGATCCGCGGACGACTGCGCGCGGCGCTGCATGGCTGGGCCGACGACGTGGCGGCAGGTCTGGTCGGACGCCCACGTCTGTTCGCGGACGGCTGGGGTGATCGCGACATGCTCGCGCGCCTCGTCGCGCGGGTCGAGGGCTACGCGCCGCGTGAGCCGGTTCCGATCACGATGCGTTGGGATGGTCCGTGGCAGGCGGCGAGCACCGGCTTCGGTCGGACGTCGAGCTTCGTGTCGCCGGCGGCGGAGATCCTGCCGCGCGGTACCCATGACGTGGTGTTGCACTGGCACTCGCCGGGTCGCGATCTCGACGGCGTACCGGCGGTGCTGCTGCTCGCGGCGACGGGGGAGGAGGGCTTCGGCCTGCGGCGACGTCTCGCGTCATCGCTGGTGTCGCGCGGTATCGCGGCGGTGATGCTCGAGAATCCTTTCTATGGCCGCCGCCGTCCGTCGGGTCAGTTGCTTGCGCTCTTGCGCACCGTCGCGGATCAGTTTGCGATGAACACCGCGACCGTCGACGAGTCGCACGCGGTCGTCGGGCACCTGCTCGAGCTGGGCTGCTCGCGCATCGGTGTGTCGGGCTACAGCCAGGGCGGCATGATGGCGGTGTTCACTGCGGCGCTGACGACGACGCCGATCGCCGCGATCCCGCGCGCGGCCGGTGCGGCGGCAGGAGCGATCTTCACCGAAGATGCACTCGCGCGGCGCTTCGCGTGGGATCGACTGCGCGAAGGCTTCATCGACGAGGGTGCCGCGCGGCAGTTCTTTGCCGAGTGTCTCGCGCCCGTCGACGCGCGGCGCTACCCGCCGCCCGTCGCACCACAGGCGGCGATCCTGCTCGCATCGCGTCACGATCGATTCGTTCGCGCGGCCGATGTGCTCGCGCTGCATCGCCACTGGCCGGGTGCGGAGCTGCGGTGGCTCGAGGCGGGGCACCTGACCGGGGCGTTGATGCACGGGCCGGCGCACACCGAAGCGATCGTGGATGCGCTGGGACGACTGCCCTGAGCGTCACTCGTCCGCGCTCGGCTCGTCGTGATCGGCGGGTGAGCGACCTATTCGCCGCCCGTCGTATCGCATGAGGATTCTTCGTTCGGGATCTCGACCGTGTTCGTCTCGTCGGCGAATCGCACGGTGTACGTGCCGTCGGGCAACGCCTCGGACTCGCACATCGCAACGAGGTCTTGTGATCAGAGGCGCACGAGGCACGCGCCTCCAGTATCGGGCGCTGATCGCCGAGCGCTTTGCCGCGGATCCGCGGCCGTTCGACGCGCTCGCCGATCTCTCGCGCGCGGGCGATGTGTGGCTCGGCTGTAGCTGCCCGACCGCGAAAAACCCCGACGTGCGGCACTGCCACACGACGCTCGCGCTCGAGCTCATGCGGGCGGGCTATCCGGATCTCGACGTCCGCATGCCCGCGTGAGGCGACTACTCGCTCGCGTCCTCGTCGTGACCGAGCAATGCGATCGCACCCGTGCGCAGCTCTGCGGCCGGCACCGCGTCGAGCCAGGTCCGCAACAGCGCCTTGCCGCGATGCAGCCGGCTCTTCACCGTGCCGGCCGGGATACCGAGCTTGTCCGCGATCTCCTGGATCGATCGATCCTCCCAGAAGAACAGCTCGAGCACCGATGCGAACTCGCGCGGCAGCGTCGCGAGGCCGCGCGCGAACAGCATCTGCTCGTCGAGCTTTGCGACCCGCATGCTCGGCGACGTTCGCAGGTCTCGCAGAGACACGTTGCTCGGCGACACCGGATCGCCGCGATAGCCCTTGCGCTCCCACTCGCGCAACAGCTGGTTGCGCGCGATGCCGAACAGGTACCCGACGAACTGCTCGCGCACGCGATCACGCGCCGCGATGCACGCCTCGAATGTCCGCTGCGTCATCTCCTCGGCATCGACGCCGGGGTGCGAGGAGAAATAGCGGAACACTGCGAGGAAGTGGCGCCGCAGGAGATCGTCGCCGGCGTCGCGATCGCCCGCGCGCCAGGCCTCGAGCAGTGTGCTGTCTTCTTCGTCGGCCACGGGCAACGCCCAGCGTATCAGCCCATGAAGGAAATCGCCGCCCCGGTTTCCGCGCTAGTCTCCCACGTGTTGGGGCGCCAATGAAGAAGCTCGCGATCGTCCTGATCATCGTCGGAGTGCTGCTGGCGATCCTGATTGCCGTCGGCTGGTATGTCGATCGCACAGCCCGCCAGATGGCGGAGTCCGAGGCGAGCAAGCGGATCCTCGAGGTGCTGCCCGGCACCGGCAAAGCCGAGGTGAAGATCGACAGCTTCCCGTTCCTGCTCGGCGTGTTGATGTCGGGCGAGGTCGATCGCTTGCACGTCGAGCTCACCGACGTGAAGCAGGCCGGCGTGGAGGTCGAGAACATCACGCTCGTCGTCGACGAGCTGCGCATCGACAAGGATCTGTTGATCAACGAGTACAAGCTCGCGGTCACCGGCATCTCCCGTGCCGAGGTCGTCGGTCGCGTGACCGGTGAGGCGGTGAGCAAGGTCGTCGGCGAGCAGGTCGTGTTCGACGGCAAGGTCGCGCACGTGGTCGCGCAGGGGCTGAAGGTCGACGTGAGGTTCGAGCTGAAGAACCGCAAGGTCACGGTGTCGCTCACCTCGAAGAGCCTGCCCCCCGAGATCGCCGAGCAGTACCTCGGCAAGCCGCTCGTGTTCGCGCTGCCCGGCGAGGAAGTGCTGCCCTGCGAGCCCGGGCTTTCCGTCGTCGACTCGCGCCTGGAGCTGCGGTGCAGCGTGACCGAGCTGCCCGACACCGTGAAGCGAGCGCTCGGTCAGCGCTGAGCGAGCTGATGGGACGGCATCAGGAACTCGCCACGGCCCGCCCCGTGGGACCAGGCTGGCGTGCCACCTGCCGCGGCGCCATACTCCGCACTACGCATGCGCCTTGCGGTCGTGATGGCTGTGGCTTGCGTCGGCTGTCACGCCGGCACCCATCGATTGCGGGCTGCGACCCCGATGGGTGGCGCGCCGCCGCCGGTCGAGGAGCTCGCGACGGAGCCGCCCGACACCGAGGCGGTCGAGATGGGGCAGGTCGATCCGCAGGGCCCGGGCGCGCTGTCGGGGACGTGGTCCGGCGTGTTCCTCTATAGCCCGCGCAATCCGGCGGGCGGTCCGGCGGCGGTGTCGTTCTTCGCCGAGCTGATCCTCGATGCGAACGGGCTGCGCGGCAGTGTCAGCGAGCCGAACAGCTTCGACGACGACGACGGCAGCGAGCTGCGCGCGTCGGTCGTCGGCGTGATCGAAGCCGACGGCGCCGTGAGGTTCACGAAGCAGTACGACGGCACCGCCGGCATCGCGCACGTCGTGGAGTTCGTCGGCTGGCTCGATCTCGCGGCGGCGCGGATCGAGGGCACGTGGTCGACGTCGGGCGCGTCGGGACGCTTCGTGATGAAGCGCGATCGCCCGCTGCCGCGCGTCGCGGCTCGCGACTAGTTCTCGGCGAGCGTCGCCGCGAACGCGTCGAGCTCCGCGAGCTCGCGCGCCGCCGCGGGCCCGGCCTCGACGAGGGCGGTGCGGGCCCTCGCGACGAGCGCACGCGGAGCCTCGCCACGGCGGGCCGCGACGCGGGCGAGGGTCGCATCGATCGCGCCGCACAGACCGACCTCGGCACCACAGCGAGCCCGCGCCGAATCGAGCCACGCTTTCGCGGCATCGATGCGACCGCGACGCAGCTCGGCGCGTGCGAGCGACGCCTGCGCGTGGGTGATCCACGGATGATCGGCGGGCGCCGTGCGTCCGAGCATGTCGAGCGCGCGCTCGAGGACGCGCGCCGCCTCGTCCGCCTCGTCGCCGCGCTCGAGCGCGCTGCCGAGGTTCACCATCGTCGCGGCGACGACCGCATGCTCGCCGAGCACCGGCTCGAAGATCGCAAGCGCATCGCGATATGCCCGCTGCGCGTTCACCCAGTCGCCCTCGGTCTCGTACAGGCTGCCGAGGCTGTTGTGCGAGCGTGCGACCGTCGGATGATCGGGGCCGAGCGCACCGCGGCGGATCACGAGCGCGCGCTCGAACTGCCGGCGTGCGGTGTCGGTGTCGCCTTGGCGCAGCGACACGCCGCCGAGGGCGTCGAGCACGTCGCCGACGTCGGGATGCGACGGGCCCTCGGTGATCTCGAACATCGCGAGCGCACGCGTCAGCCGATCGCGGGCCTCGTCGAGCCGGCCGTCCTCGCCCAGCGCGATGCCGGTGTTCTGCAGCGCGATCGCAACGTTCGCGTTCTGACCGGCCTCCGCCAGCCGCTCGAACGCGACGAGCGCCCGCTCGAACTCGATGAACGCGTCACCCGGGCGACCGGCGGCAGAGTGCACCGCACCGAGCGCGTTCGCGAGTTGGGCTTCGAGCGCGGGATCCGGGCTGCGTGCGAGTGCTGCCGCAGCGTGACGACGCCACTGATCGGCGAGCTCGGGATGGGGATCCGACAGGCCGTCGAGCCACACGAGATCGATGCCAACGCGCGCGACCACATCGTCGTCGCCGGCGGCGAGCGCCTCCCATAGCGCCTCGCGCAGCTCCTCGCGCGAGCCCGCGTAGTCCCCCGCTCGCTCGAGTGCGCTGCCGTATGCGTAGCGCGCCTCGGAGACGAGCGGCGGATGATCGAGATCGCGGGCGTCGGCGAGAACGTTCCGCGCGGCAGCGACGGCCTCGGCGAACCGACCCGCGCCTTCGAGTGCGATCGCGCGAGCGATGCGGCGGCGGATCTCGATCGCACGCTCGCGCTGCTTGCCGCTCGGCAATCGATCCGTCGCCGATGGCTCGCGGCACGTGGTCGGCGTCCCGAGCTCCGCGACCGTGACGACGGTGCGTGAGACCGCAGTCGCGTCGACTTCGGCGAGCATGTCTAGCACCGCGGAGAATTGCTCGAGCCTCGCATCGAGGCACTGCATGCGATCGTCGAGCGTATTCGCCTCGGTCGTCGTCGCGGCTCGCATCGATTCGCACGCCGCGTCGTGCTCGCGCTGCCACTGCTCGGCGAAGCGATCGAGGCCCGCCGATGCGCGCGTCCACGTGTCGGACGCATACGGCAGCGACGTCGCAGCGAACGTGCCCGCGATCGGCTGCGCGCGTCCGGGATTCCATGCCGAGGCGAGGCGCGCCGCACCGGTGCACGACGGTCCGTGCTGACCCGGCAGTGCGATCGCGGTCGCGACGATCGCCGCGGTCCCGGCGGCTAGCAAGAGCGGCAGGCGCGTCGGGTTGCCGCGCACGAGTCGCGCGACGACATCGTGCAGGGACGGCCAGCGAGCGGAGGGTTGGGGCGCGAGGCCGCGCAGCACGATGCGCTGCAGCCACCGCGGTACGCTGGTGCGCGCGGGGATCGTCACGCGCATCGCGAGCTTGCGCCGCAGCAGTGCACTGGCCGACTCGGCCGTGAACGGTCGCTGCCCGAACAGCGCCTCGAACAGCGCGACGCAGAACGAGTACTGATCCGCCGCGGGAGTCGGCGGCTCGCCGCGATGTTGCTCGGGGGCCATGTACGCTGGCGTGCCGAGCACCGTACCGGCGCGCGTGATCTGGAGATCGTCGCCGGAGATATCGTGCGTTTCCGGGGCAGGGCTACCGCGGCTCGTCGACGTCGGCGCCTCACCGACGCGTGCGATGCCGAAGTCGAGCACGCGCGCGCGACCATCGGTGCCGACCAGGACGTTGTCGGGCTTGAAGTCGCGATGCACGATGCCGAGCGCGTGCGCGGCCGCGAGCCCGCGACCGGCGTCGAGGAACGCCGCGACGATCGCTCGCTGGTCGGGCTTGGTCGCGCGCAGCCACGCCGCGAGCGTCATGCCCTGCACGTACTCCATCGCCACGAACGCGCAGCCGCTCGCTTCGCCGACGTCGAACACCGGGACCACGTTTGGGTGCGTGAGTCGAGCGAGCGATCGCGCCTCGCGGAGCAGGCGTGCGCGCGTGGTGCCGCCGGCCTCGACGTCGGCGCGGAGGATCTTGAGCGCGACCATGCGATCGAGGCGAGGATCGTGCGCGAGATAGACGACGCCCATGCCGCCGTGGCCGATCGCGCGCAGCAGAACGTAGTGGCCGACGCGGCCGCCGGCACGCGCAGCCTCGGGATAGGGATTGCGGACGTCGTGATCGCTCGCGACGACGCCCGACGTCACGTCAGGCTGCGTCACCGTCCGAACCGAGCCTGCCACGCGCACGGACACCCAGCGTCCATGGTGCCGGATCTTCGTGGCCTTCGGGCTAGCGGGCGCCCGCGCGTCGGCGCAACCACCACTCGGCACCGAACGCGACGACGAGCACCACCAGAGCGCCGGGGCCGCCCCACAGCGCGAGCTCGCGACGCGCGGCGACGCGCCCCGCTGACACCTCGGCGTCCTCGCTCATTGCCAACATCACGGGGAGTGCGCCGCCGTCGGCCGCGTCGACGAAGTCGCCATGCGTAGCGCTCGCGAGGTCGCGCAGCCTCGTGATGCCAGGGTCGGCGTCGATGCGCGCGAGCTCGCGACCCGGTGGCTCGACGATGAAGACACGCGAGACCTCGGACGCCAAGCCCGATGCAGCGCCGTCGTCGGTGCGCGACGCCGTCGCTGTGTAGGCGCCGACGGCGAGCGGCCCGACGTTGACGGTCGCGTGGCCGAGATCGTCGGTCGTCCACTCGCCGAGAACCGAATTCGGGCCTTGGCTCCCGGCATCGTCGTCGCCGAGCGGGTCGATGCGCCATGCGAGCGCGACGCTCGGCTCCGGTGCATACGCGGCCGTGAGCGTGCGCGCGCGCAGCTCGACCGGCTCGCCGACGCGGTACTTTGGCTGATCGGTCTCGAGCTGTAGGCGCCCCGAGCTGTCGTCGCGCAGAAGCCACCGCACGACCCCGAGCCACAGGAGATCGTAGGGCCGCGCGCCGTCGACCAACGCGAGCTCCGGTGCGAAGCCGAGCCGCCACGTCGATCCGGTCGCGAGCACGACGACGCGACCTTTCGCCGGCTCGGACACGGCGAGCAACGGTCGGGGATTGCCGGCGGGATCCATCGCCGTCGGATGGGCGAGCAACACCGCGGCGCCGATCGTGCCCGCATTACGCACGCCGACGGGGTTGTAGCCCTCGAGCTGCGGCAGCGCTGCCCAGCCGCGACCATCGCCCGCGAGCAGCCACGAGGTGATCGGATGGCGTCGACCGGCTTCGGTGAGCTGTGGCGACACGCGCTCGCGCAGGTGATCGGCGCGGCGTCCGGGCTGGATCGGCAACAGCTCCGCCATCGACGGCGTCGCATAGCCGCCGTCGGAGAACCCGAGGTCGCCGCCGATCAGCACCAGCGCACCGCCGTCCTCGACGAACTTCGCGATGTTGTCGACGTATTGCCCGACCGAGTGCGGCACGGCGTCGAAGTTGTGCAGCACGACGACGTCGAACGACCCGAGCTCCTGCTCGAACAGCTCCTCGGTGGGGAAGGGGATGAGCGACAGCGCCTCGCTGTCCTCGCGCGCGATGTCGTCGAAGTCGCGTAAGATGTAGTAGCTGAGTAGCTCGACGTTCGGGTCGCGACGCAGCAGGGTTCGCAGCGCGCGGACGTCCCAGTCCGGGCGGCCGGCGACGTGCAGCACGCGGACCTTGTCGCGCAGCACCTTGACCACGAACGCGCGGCGGTTGTTCTCGGTCGTCGCCTCGCCCGGCATCGGTGCGATGGCGATCTCGTAGACGAACTGGCCGACGCGATCCGGTGCGATCTCGAACTCGACGCGCGAGGGCACGCCGTCGGCGAGTAATCGCATGCGGCGCTCGGCAACCATCTCGCCGTTGCGGACGAGCCGAACGGTCGCGTCCTCGGTGCGCAGGCCGTGCGCGACGATCGACGCCTCGAACAGCGCCACGTTCTCGACGAAGGCGAACTCGCCCGCACGAACTTCTGCGACGGACACATCGCGTAGCTGCGGTGCACCGACGCTCACCGCCGTGATCGGCACCGCGAGACGCTCGGCGACGACCGCGAGCTGCTTGCCGTCGTCGCTGCCGGTGGTCGTGAGCCCGTCGGAGATGACGACGATCGCGGCGAGTCGCTCGCCGGGACGGCTGGCATCGTCGCCGAGACTCGCGAGCGCGGCCGCGAGCTCCGATGCGGCGCCCGTCGGTGTCGTCGCGAGCGTCTGCGCGAGCGCGCCTGTGTACGGCACGACCTCGCTGTCGAAGGCACGCACGTCGATGCGGATGCCCTGCTCGCGCCACTGCTCGAGCGCATCGGCGGACTCGGACCACAGCGCTTCCGTCCGAGATTGGCGGGTTGCGGGCGGCGAGCCGACGACCGCGTCGGGGATCGCGATCGATGCCGAGCGATCGACGAGCACGACCACGCGGCGCGAGGGTGGTGTGACCTTGTCGAAGCGCAGCGTCAGCTCGAAGGCCATCGCCCCGAGCGCGAGCACCGACACGAGCCGCAGCGCGAGCACGGCGATTCCGACCCCACGCGACATCGCGGCCGGCCGCCGCGCGAATGCGATCGCCGCCTCGACGACGGCGACCACGGCACACAGGCCGACGATCGCGAGCACGAGCGGATCCGGCACGTGCCCGGGCGCGAGGCTCCACTGCTCGATCGGGGGCTCGTTCATCGCCACCTGCGCGAGCGCAGCAGGGTCTCGACGTGGGCGCGGTCGGCCTTGTAGTCGGTGCACGTCGCGTACAGCAGCACGTTGACCGCGAAGCGAATCGCCCACTGCCGCTGCTCGGAACCACCGGGCACGCACGGATGCGCGGCGCGACCGTCGGGCAGTTCTTCGAGTGCACCGCCGAGATCGTTGCGCATGAGCAGCGCCTTCACGCGGCCCTCGTCTTGGATGCCGCGCAGGTGATCGAACGCCGCGGTGCGACCGACCGGCGTGTCGACGAGATAGAAGCTGCGAAAGAGCACGTGATCGCGGGCGACGGGCGCGAGCTCGGACGATGGTGCGATCCGACCGAGCAGGGCCTCGACCGAACGCGCGAACGCGCCATCACTGCCGCCGTCGGCGGCATCGAACAGGATGAGCCCGCCGAGATCGATGAACTGCCGCAGGTTCGCCTCGGCCGACGCCGAGAACTCCGGCAGCGCGGCGTCGCCGGCGACGTAGAGAAACGGCGTCTCGAAGATCGACGTCGACTCGGCGAGCGCCGTGCCCGGCTCGTCGACCGGCTCGAGCCGGGTGCGCAGCCGCAGCTCGCGGGCGAGCACGCGCATCGCCGCTTGCCGCGGTGCCCAGTTGCCCTCGTACCGCAGCTGCGGCAGATCGACGGTGATCGTGTCGTCGCCACGGCCGTGCCGCCACGGTGCGGTGGGCGGAGGCGCGCTGTGTCCGGCCGCCGGGATCAAGCCCGAAATCGCGGTCACGACCGCCGGCAAGCCCATGTGCCGGCACCACTCGCGTCGAGTCAGAACCGCCACGATCCTCGTGCGGAGCATAACAGCGGCACGGAGGCTCGGCTACACTCGGCGTCGCCGATGCGAGTGCTCGAGGTCGACGCGCTGCGCAAGACGTTCGTGCGGGGGCTCGCGCGGCGCAAGACCGAGGCGCTGCGCGGCATCACGTTCCACGTGGATGCCGGCGAAATCTTCGGCTTCCTCGGACCGAACGGTGCCGGCAAGACGACGACGATCAAGATCCTCATGGGTCTCATCTTCCCGACCCAGGGACGCGCGCGACTGCTCGGCGCGGACATCGGTGATCGCGCCGCGAAGCAGAGGCTCGGCTACCTGCCGGAGAACCCGTACTTCTACGACTACCTCACCGCGCTGGAGCTGCTCGACATGGTCGGGCGCCTGCACGGGTTGCCGGCGCCCGAGCGCAGGCGTCGCAGCGCGCGCCTCGTCGAGGAGGTCGGCCTCGGTGCGGCGGCGAGCCGGCCGCTGCGCTCGTTCAGCAAGGGCATGCTGCAGCGGGCCGGGCTCGCGCAGGCGCTGATGGGTGATGCAGAGCTCGTCGTGTTGGACGAGCCCATGAGCGGGCTCGATCCGATCGGCCGCAAGGAGGTGCGCGACATCATCTTGTCGCTGCGCGCACGCGGTACGACCGTGTTCTTCTCGACGCACATCCTGTCCGACGCGACGCTGTTGTGCGATCGCGTCGCGATCGTGGTCGACGGCACGCTGCGCGACACCGGCCCGCTCGGCACCTTGCTCGATCCGAAGATCGATGCCGTCGAGGTCCTATGGCAGGGCGACGACGCGCTCGTCGCCCGCATCGCCCAGGGGCCCGGCGAGCACGTGCGTACGAGCGAGGGCTGCATCGCGCGGCTTCGTGATCTCGACGAGGCGAACGCCGTCGTCGCTCGCGTCGTGGAGGGCGGTGGTCGCATCGTCCACGTCGTGCCGCATCGCGAGAGTCTCGAGGATCTGTTCGTGCACCAGGCGACCGCCGGCGGAGGTCGAGAGTGACCGGCGCGCTGCTCCGGGTATGGGCCATCGCGCTCAACACGTTCCGCGAGGCGATGCGCAACCGCGTGCTCTACGTGCTGGTGCTGTTCGCGGTCGGGCTCATGGGCTTTTCGATCGTGCTCGGCGAGCTGTCGCTGCACGAGGACGTCCGCGTGATCAAGGACATCGGCCTCGCCGGCACGAGCATCGTCGGGCTCGTGATCGCGCTGTTCCTCGGCGTGAACCTGCTCAGCAAGGAGCTCGATCGCAAGACGGTGTTCTTCGTGATCCCGAAGCCGCTTCATCGCCACGAGTTCTTGCTCGGCAAGTACGTCGGCATGGCGGTCACGCTCGCGGTGCTCGTCGCGCTGATGTCGGTCACGCTCGCGCTCGTGCTCGTGTCGCAGGGCGGCACGCACGACGTCGCGCTCGTGCGCGCCGAGGTGCTCGTGTTGCTCGAGCTGTGGCTCGTCGTCGCGGTGACGATGCTGTTCTCGTCGTTCTCGTCGCCGTACATGTCCGCGATGTTCACGGCGGGTCTGTGGGTCGTCGGACGCAACACCGGCGAGCTCCGCACGTTCGCCGAGGGCAAGCTCGCCGACACGCCGCTCGGGTCGCTGTTGTCCGGTGTCGCGCGCGTGGTGCCCGACTTCCGTGCGTTCTTCGTGTCGGGCGGGATGCTCGGCGATGCGACGCCAGTGTCGATCCACGCTGGCTTCATCTCGTGGGGCTACGTCGCCGAGGCCGCGGGATACGCCGCGGCGTACGGTGGCATCTGTCTCGTCGGCGCGATGCTGGCGTTCGCGCGTCGGGACCTGACATGAGCGATTCGGCGCCGCCGCGTCGTGGGCAGCGCGCGCTGCGGATCGCGGCGCTCGTCGTGCTCGGCGTCGGTTCGCTCGTCGTCCGCGTCGCTTGCGAGGGTGGTGCCGAGCTCGACGCGGCGGCGGCGGCACAGCGCACCGGCGACCTCGACGACGAGATCATCCACCTCGGCCGCGCGCTGCGCTGGCGACTGCCGGGCGCCTCCACCGACGAGATCGCGATCGCACGTCTGCTCGAGATCGGCAGCGCGGTGCAAGACGCCGATCCCGCGCTGGCGCTCGTCGCCTACCGCGAGATTCGCTCGGCGCTGCTCGGCTCGCGCTCGCTCGACGTGCCGCATGCCGACGTGTTGCAGGACGTCGACGACCGCATCGCGACGCTGATGAGCACCGGCGATGCCGACCTCGCCGTGCGCACCGCCGAGCTCCGCGAGGCGTCGGAGGCGTCGCGTGTCGGCGTCACGATCGCGGCGCTCGCTTGGATCGCGTGGGTCGTTGTGTCAGCGCGGTTCCTCTTGCGGGGAATCGACGCGCGCGGTCGCCTCGTGCCGGGGGTCGGCACGCGTTGGGGCCTCGCCGCGCTCGTCATGCTCGTCGCATGGCTCGTCGCGTGGCGCTCTGCGTGAGCCGAGCGCGCGATCAGGGCTCGTCGTCCTCCAGCTTCCCCTGAAAGCAAACTAGGTTCGTCGTCGTATCAGACCCTCTTGGGTGGTCGATGCGACGAGCACGCCGGCCTGCGTGAAGAACTGACCACGTGCGAGGCCGCGCGCCCCACCGCTCCACGGGCTGTCGATCACGTACAGCAACCACTCGTCCATGCGAAACGGTCGATGGAACCAGATCGCGTGGTCCAAGCTCGCGACCTGCATCCCCGGCGTCATCCACGACACGCCGTGCGGCTGCATCGCGGCGCCGAGCAGGTTGAAGTCCGACGCATACGCGAGCAGGTATTGATGCACGCTCGCGCGATCGGGCAGTGTGCCCGCCGCGCGGTACCAGACGCGACGGGTCGGCGCGCGCACGTCGGGGTCGAGTGGATCGTAGGCATCGACGGGACGGATCTCGATCGGCCGATCGCACGTCGCTTGCTCGCGCAGCGGCGCAGGGATGCGATCGATCGCGCG
>Ga0105048_10001275_pt1 | contig 40927 bp, 12 predicted proteins | sample MAT05_FD_78382 | JGI IMG/M metagenome (GOLD analysis project Ga0105048, IMG submission 78382) | Freshwater microbial communities from Lake Fryxell liftoff mats and glacier meltwater in Antarctica - MAT-05 | ecosystem: Environmental > Aquatic > Freshwater > Ice > Liftoff microbial mat | place... | reverse complement strand
GCGGAGGAGGGGGAGGAGGCGGAGGAGGCGGAGGAGGCGGGGGCGGAGGAGGAGGCGGCGCGAGCTCCACGGGATCCGGAATCGAAGGACGCCGTGCCGCCAGCGTGAAAGAGCCGCGGAGCAGGTCTGTCCGCGTTTTCAGCACCACCCCGAAGGCCTCGGCCCATAGCGGGAGTTGCCCGCGAATCAGCGCCGTCGCCGCGAGGGCGGCCTCCCGCCCCTCAAACCAGCAGCTGCGGCAGAGCTCCTGGCGGTTGCCGGCGCGCACCACGAAGAAGAAGCGCCCCGCTTCCTCCCGCAGCTCGTAGCGCTCGGCCTCGACGCCGTTGCGGATCAGGGATTGAACGCCGTTGTCGCGACCGTCGCGCGCCCGGTAGCCCTGACTGAACAGCAGCACCCGCGCGGACTCGTCGTTGAACAGGAAGTAGTAGAGCTTGTCGTCGTCCAGCCGCAGGAGCTCGATGCCCGCTTTGCCCGACCTCGAGCGCAGATCCAGCCGGTACTGATCGCGCCCCGCGATCCGCTCGCCGTACCGTTTCAGGAACGCGGCGCCGTACGCCGCGGCGTGCTGGTGCACCCAGGCGATGGCCGCCTCCCGCTCCTCGCTGGACGCGAAGGCCCGGCTGCGGGCGATCTCTTGGCCATTGCGGGCCTTGAGGAAGAAGCGCAGCCCGCCGTCCTCGATCCGCTCGAAGCGCTTCGCCCCTGCCGCGGACTCTACCACCGCGCGCAACTGCCGATCCCGCTGGGCCGCCGCCTCGAAACCACGGCTGTAGAGCAGCGCCCAGCCCCCGTCGCCGTTCAGGTGGAAATAGAACTGGCCCAGGTCTTCTCGCTTGAAGCACTCGAAGCCCGCCTGGCCAGAGCGCGAGGCAAACACGAAGTCGTAGAGGGCGACCCAGGCCACCACGCGCCGGCGAAACGGCGGCGAGGCGAGGCCGCCCTTGGACTCCAGCTCGTCGAGATCGACCTGATAGCTCTCCTGCGCCATCGCCGCGGTGACGATCGCTTCTCGCAGCGCGTTCGCGGCCTCCTCCGTGGCCAGCGGGAGGCTGCGGCAGAGAGGAAGCCCGTCGTCCGCCTCCAGCACCAAGTGCAGCGTGCCCTCCTCCGACCGCACTTCAAAGTGCTCGGCGTCGGTCAAGTGCTCCAGCGCGGCGCCGATCGCCGCGGTGCAAGCCTCGCGATCGGCGTGGGGCAGGCCGATCAGCAGCTGGGCGCCGTCGTCGCCCACGAGCTCAAAGAACAGTCGACGGCCCCTGGGTTCGCGTTCGATGCGGAAGCGCAGCAAAAAATCTCCCTGGTGGCGTGCTCTGCCGCGTATTCTCCGCGCCTCGGACGCGGCTCGAGCAGACTACGCCGGCCGCGCCCGCGCTGGCAAGGTAGGGCGGTCCCCGATTTGAATCGGTCGCGCCGAGTACGCGGCCCGGCACCACGATCGCGCCCGGGTAAGAGCGCAGGATCGCGCGCTCGAACCGCTGGTAGGCCGGTAAGCCCAGAGGCGAGTTGGGCAGCGCCTCGTTCAGGGTGTGCTCGATCGCCCGCGTCGCCGCGCGCGGATCGCCTACCGCGGCGCGCACGTGGGCGAGCACGACCGCGGCGGAGTCGCCGTGGAGCGTCCGGAAGTTCACTACCGTGCGCGCCCGCGAGGGGAGCACGTTGTCCTTCACCCCGGCCTCCAAGAGGGTCGGCGCCGTGGTGGTGCGGATGCTGGCGTTGGTGAGCGGTCTCTTGCCCATCGCCACGAGCACCAGCGGGCTCGAGCAGCCACAGGTTCTGCGCCGCCACGCGCTGCCCGAACGGCAGATAGGGCCAGCGCCTCGGTCCCGGCGCGCGCCGCGCCATCGAGCTGCGCCGGCAAGGGAGCGTGGACGACGCGGTCGATCGCCGCCGCGAGGATGGAGATGTTGGTCTCGGCGGGGGGCATGGAGGAGTGTCCGCCTTCGCCCTCGACCAAGAGCTGTGCGCACCCGTGGTTGTCCGTCACGCTGTCGGCCTGGCGCTGTGCGGCATTATCGCGCGAGGCGCTCGAGCCATCCCTTCAACGAAGGACGCCTGCCTGACTTTCCAAGTCGGCGGGCGACGATCTTGGAAGGCGCGGCCCAGATACAGATGCCGGCGTTTAGCCGAGCGTGGCCGCGGGGAGCAACGCCACGCCGGGCACGCCGTTGAGCGGCACGCCCTTCGACGGTGCCTCGTCTGACGGCCCGGGCGCCGGGCGCGCTTCGATGGGCTTCTTGCGCCGCTTGTAGGACGGGTACACCGAGACCGCCATGGTGGCCGCGAGGCTGGCCATGTTGAGGGCGAGCGCCGGGTAATAGCCCCAGCCGAGGAGGAACACGCCGGCCACGTTGATCGTCCCTGGCACCATCCCCACGACGTAGCACCAGCGCAGACTCCAGGCCATATCGTCTCCCAGATCGAACAAGAGTGGGAGTCGCTCCAGGCTCTCTTGCATGAGGACGACCTGCGCCGCGTCCGTCGCGACCGTGGTCGCGCCCCGCAACGAGACGCTGACATTGGCCTTCTTCAGCGCGATGGCGTCGTTGATCCCGTCACCGACGAAGCACACTTTGCGCCCTTCGCGCTGGAGCTGCTCGACCAGGCTCGCCTTGCCCTCGGGCAGCACGTTGGCGAAGTAGCTATCCATCCCCAGCCGATCGGCCAGGCGGCGAGTTGGCTCTTCCTGATCTCCGGAGATGATGACCATCTTGAGCCCGCGCCGGCGCAGCGTCTTGATCACCTCCTCCGCCTCTGACCGGAGGGTCGGCTGGAGCTCGACGGCACCTTGCAGGCGCCCGTCCACTGCTACCAAGATGAGCGAGTGGCCGCGGGCGTGGCACTCGTCGCGCATCGCATTGACCTCATCGGGGAGGAGGATCTCCTCCTGAAGCATGAACCGCTCGCTGCCCACCGCGATGGCGCGGGCGGACAGGCCGAGGCCGCTCAGCTTGACCTTGATGCCATAACCCACCTCGTAACGGGCGTCGGCGATCTTGGGGACCTTGATCCCTCGAGCGGTGGCCTCCTGTACGATCGCGAGGGCGATGGGGTGGGTCTGTCGGTGCTCGGCGGCGGCGGCCAGCATGAGGATCTGGTTCTCGTCGAGCGCGCCCATCCGGTGAACCTTGGCCACGTTCGGCTGCGCGATAGTCAGCGTCCCGGTCTTGTCGAAGAGCACCGTGTCGATCTCGGAGAGGAGCTCGAGCGAGCGGCCATCCTTGAGGAGCACGCCTTTGTCGGACGCGAAGTTGAACAGGTTCAGCATGGTGATTGGAGCGCCGATCCTCACGCTGACACCGAAGGCGGAGCTGAGCATCGCGATGGCGCTCTCGGGCCCGCGCGTCAGGAGGGCGGCGGCGCTCAGCCCGAGCGTGGGGAGGGCCCAGTCGTGCGCGATCTTGCTGCCCCTCGACTGGAGCGCGAGCTGATAGCTGGCCGTCCGGTTCAGGATCTCGCCGATCTTGGCAGCCGCCGTCTCGGAGCCGGCCTTGTCGACGCGCACATGGACCTTGCCCCCGAGCACCACGGTCGAGGCGAAGACCGAGTCTCCAGCCGCCTTCTCCACGGGCTGGGCTTCGCCGGTCAGCATGTGCTGATCGATCGATGCCAGTCCCTCGATCACGGTGCCATCCACGGGGATATACCCGCCGGCGCCGACGACCACCACGTTACCCCTCACGACCTCCTCGAACGGGCGCTGGGTCTCGACGCCGTCCCGGAGCACCCATACGGAGCGGAGTTGCTGTGAAAACACCGCGATGGCGCCCTTGTGAGAGCGATCCTCGGTGACCATCAGGAGCTTCTCCCCCATGTAACAGAAGACCGTGCCTCCCATCGCCGCCGTGTAGAAGCCACCCAGCCAGATCGCGGTCACGCCGACGGCGCTCACGACGTGGTAGGTCACGCGTCCGTGCTTCTTCACGGACTGGACGGCCATCCCATAGATGGGGAGCACCATCATGAAGGACAGCGGCACGGTCACCAGCAACGAGGCCGGGAACACCGTCTGTCCGGCCAGGGTGGCCAGGAACATCGCCGCGGAGACCGCGATCCTCCGGTTCAGCATCACCTCCTGCGGGCTCACGTCGAGGCTCCCCATCTCGGCGAGCTGCTCGCTGCGTTTGGCCCCGAAGAGCGGATCGAAGCGCTCGACCATGAACCGCTGGTAGCGATCATCGAGCTCCGACGCTGCGTGTCTGGCCCAGCGCTCTGTCCGGTCTCCATCGAGCGCATGGTCGAGCCGTCCGGCGGCGTCCTGCACCACCGGCACCACGCGCTCCTGGAGCGCGGCGCCGGTGCGGTCGACGAGGTCGTCGAGATCCCTGAAGATGGCGTGCCCCAGGTTGTGGATCGTCTCTAGCCAGCTCATTCGTGTGCGATGGTAGCAGTCGGTGGTCGTGGCTGTCTAGGACGTATCGTTTTCTCTAGGTGCCGCCCGGGGGTTTCTGGTACCAACCCGAGCACGAGCCCGTCGAGCTCGCCACCAACGGAGGTGCTCTCGTGACTAAGCCAAGCGTGGAGATCTCGCCCACTCCGAGATCCGGCGTCACCGCCAACCTCGGCGCCAAGATCGCTGCCAAGCCCAGCGCGGCGAGCGCTCCGGTGCCTACGGCAGGGGCGACCTCCGAACTCCCCGGCGGGCAGATCCCGCCGATGCCCGGGCTCGAGGTCGTCGGGCGAGGGATTCACCTGCGCCCATATCAGCATTATCAGCTCGGAGAGGTCATCTTCAAGCGCGGGCCGTCCCGTGTCATCAGCTCGAAGGAGACTCATACGAGCTACGTGCTCCCGGCGGGCTACGAGGTGAACGACAGCCCGCCGCTCCCGACGAACGAGTCGCTGAACCAGGTCGTCATCGAAGAATCCTGGGATCGTTTCGAGACGCAAGTGAACCTGGACGCCAGCGCCGCCTTGGGCGGCGGGGCGTTCAGCGTCAGCGCCATCGCCAGCTGGAACAGCAAGCTCCGCGCCGAGCAGGAGGCCTATTACGCGGTTCGTAGCTCGTTCGTCCCGCTCTGGATGGTCTACATCTCGAACCCGAACGACTGCATCGAGGCGGTCAGCGACCCCGACATCCCGGCGCCCTTCAAGCCCGAGCACCGCCGGAAGTACGACGCCTTCTTCCGTCGCTACGGCTCGCACTATGTCAGCGGCGCGTGGGTCGGTGGCAAGTCGATGCTGGTGTTCACCGTACTCAAGTCCTCCCAGCTGGACAAGGAGGCCATCAGCGCGGGCATCAAGGCGAGCTTCGGCGGCGACAGCGGCAACATCAACGCGAAGCAGGAGAAGAGCAAGGAGCGGCTCCGGAATTGCTCCCAGTGCACCGTCATCGGCAAGGGCGGCGACGAGGTGCAGCTCGCCGCGATGAGCTCGCTCGATCAGGCGGCCTACAACCAGTGGCTCAAGACGATCCCCGACAACCCTCAGGTGATCGAGCTCGACGTCGCCGGTCTCTGGACGCTGGTGCGCGACCCTGACAAGGCACAAGCGCTCCTCGACGCCTACAAAGCGTCGGTCATGTTCGATCCGATCAAGGCCGTGTTCGACGACGGGCCCAACCTCTACTTCGTCCGAGGGGGCAGGGTTGTACGCTACCATCGCGAGATGAAGCAGACGGACCTCCCCCAGCCGCTGCACAAGCTCTTGCCCGACCTCGAGGGTGAGGGTTTCGAGCGGATCGACGAGGCTTTTCGGGGCAAGAACCTCGTGTCCCCCGCCGGCGAGAAGCTCGACCGCAAGCTCTTCATTTTTCGGCAAGATCGCGTCCTCCGTTACGATCTAGACAAGCGGAAGAAGGACGAGGGCTATCCGAAGTCGCTCTCTGAAGTGTTCCCGGGGATGCCCTTCCCTCGGATCGACGCGGCGTTGATGTCCGGGTTCGACGCGCTCTACTTCTTCTATGGGAGCCAGTACGCGCGGTTCAACCCGGTGAAGAACAAGTTCGACGAGGGCTACCCGCAGCTCTTCGCCAAGCGGTGGGTCGGGCTCACGTTCGATCGCCTCGACTCCGCGGTGTACTGGGGGAATGGCAAGGTGTACTTCTTCAAGGGCGATCAGCACATCCGCTACGATCTCGCCAACTACCGGTCGGATCCGGGATTCCCGAAGTACGTGATCGGCAATTACGTCAGCGACTGGAAGTTCATCGATGAGTAGCCGTCCCTCGAGGGAATGGCAGAGGAGGGTGTGATGACGGAGAACACCGGAGACAAGCAGGCGCAGGCGTCGAAGATCGTTCGTAACCACATGCTCGCAGCGATCGCCTCGTGTGTCCTGCCGATCCCGCTCCTGGACGTCGGGCTCTTCACGGGGATCCAGCTCCGGATGCTGAGCAAGCTGGCAGAGCTCTACGAGGTCGCGTTCTCCGAGCAGCGGGCCAACGCGATCATCGGCTCGCTGGCGGGGGTCAGCATGACGATGGTCGCGGCAAGCCTCCTCCGGGCGATCCCCGGGGTGGGCCGGGTGCTCTTCGCGGTGGGTGGGCTCATGCTCCCCCCCGCCTCCACCTATGCGCTCGGCCAGGTCTTCATCAAGCACTTCGAGTCCGGAGGGACGTTCCTCACGTTCGACGAGGCGCGCGCGAAGGAGGATTACGAAGAGAAGGTCCACGAAGGCAAGCAGGTCGTCGAGCAGAGCTTTGTGGGCGTCAGGCCCTGATCTACCTCGCTCCATGTCCCTCCAGAGCTGATCAGCGCGCTTGCGCGCCGCGGCTTCGCGCTCTGTCTGCTTTCCGGGGGTCACGAGGAGCCGATCCTGTTTCGTCACGCCATCGGACGCGATCCCGGATTGGACACCAATCTACGGCTGGGTGGACGACAGGGCGGTCATCGCGGGCACGCTCGCGCTCGTGAGGGACCACGTCACCGAGGAGCATCGACACCGGGCGCGCGCGGTCTTCGCCGGCGACGCGGAAGAGTGTCCTCACGGGTGACGCAGACGCCAACCTGAGATACCCTGCCGTGGATGCTCTTCCGTATCCACGGTGGAACCCGTGGCGTCCGAGCCACCTTCACGCTCGAGGCGCCGGACGGAACGGTTCTGCTGCGAAGCAGAGCATTCGATGGTCGAGGAGACTGCGTCGATGCCGGGCGCGCAGCGGTCCAGCTCCTCGCCGACGCTGACCGACTCGATGTCGTCCCGGAGGGCGACGGGCTCGTCGTGATCCTCGAGGGGGACGCCGGCGTGCTAGCCCGGAGCTCCCGATTGTCCACGAAGGGCGAGGCGCGCGCGCTGCGCGGCCGTATCCTCGCCGAGGGAGCCCCGCAGGTGGCGTTCAATGTCATCCTCCCCGAGGAGGACGAAGCGACCGCTGCCCCGCGGTCTCGGCGGGGAAAGCCCCGGGACGCCAAATTGGTTCGAAAGAAGACAGCGCAAGAGGCGGCCCGCGATCAGTACCGCTTCGATCTGGGCACGACGAGCGGAGAGGCCGGCTTCGAGACCCTACGCCACGCAGAAGATGGGCGCTATTACTTCGTCTTCAACGACGACCAGGGGCGCCCACTCTTGTTCAGCCAAGGTTACCAGGGCAAGGAGAGCCGCGACAACGGCCTCCGCTCGCTGATACGCAACGGCGCCGAGCCCGAGCGGGCACGCGTCCACGAGGTGTCGGGGCGCTGCTTCTTCACCTTGTACGCCGGAAACCACCAGGAGCTCGCGCGTAGCCGCTGGTTTGCAGACGAGGCCCAGGCGCGCGAGGCCATGCTCATGATCGCCCAGCGCCTCGCCACGTATGCGGGCGCGCACTGGATCGACAACCGGCGTCACGTGGAGATGAGCGCCGCGAAGCTCACCATTGCCGCCGATCGTCGTGTCCAGGCTGATCCACCGCCCGACGCACCTTCGATCCTCGTCGAGCCCGGGGCACCGCCGAAGGAGGAGCCTTCCCCGGCGCTTGAACACCTCACCACCGTGGCGCCAACCGCCCTCGCCGTCGCGAAGGGGCCTCCGCGCGCGATGGTGGCGCGGCGGAAGGGAGGCTTCCTCCGCGCGCTCCAGGAGGGGGGGCTCGACATTCTCCGGGACATCGACGCGATCGTGGATCGCGTCGATGTCGCGTTTCAAGCGCACGTGACGCCGGTGGTGCAGGCCGTCGCTGGGTGGTTCGACGAGACGATCAGCGGCAGCGGCGAGCGGGTGAGCACCGGGCTTCGCCGGGCTGGCGCGGGCCTCGACGAGCGCTATCAACGGTGGGTGGTCGAGCGGTTCGACCCCCTCTTCGGGGCCACGCGGACCCAGCAATTAGCGGAGATGGGGCCGCTCGAGGTGAGCCCGCAGGAGAGGGACATGAACCGGCGCCTCGCCGCCTCGATGGCAGCCTTCCTGGCCATCGCGGCCGGCAGGGTGCTCTTTCCGGCATCCCTGCTCGTGACCGTGCCGCTGTCGTCCATCCTCATGCTGCCCGTGTACGGGGACGCGATCCGCTCGGTGAAGCAGCAGCACCGCCTGACGTACCAGGTCGTCAGCGCCCTCAACGTGACGGCGATCTTGCTCAGCGGGTTCTACGCGTCCCTGCTCGGCGCGACCATCTTTTTCTACATGGGCGAGAAGCTCCTCATGATCACAGAAGACCGCTCCCGCAAGAGCCTGATCGCCATCTTCTCGGCACAGCCACGGACGGTGTGGGTGCTCCGCGAGGGCGTCGAGCTCGAGCGTCCGCTCGAGGAGATTTCGAGCGGAGACGTCGTGGTGGTCTGGGCCGGCGAACGCATTCCGGTGGACGGCACGGTGGTGGATGGCCGGGCCTCGGTCGATCAGCAGATGTTGACCGGGGAAGCGCATCCCGTGGAGAAGGGGCCGGGAGACCCGGTGTTCGCCGCGACCGTGGTGCTGGCGGGGCGCGTTCACGTGCGCGTGGACAAGGCGGGGACCGAAACGGTGGCCGCCAGGATCGACGAGATCCTGAACCGCACCGAGAGCTACCAGCTTGCGCTCCAGTCGAGAGGGATCAAGCTCGCGAACGACTCGGCGGCCCCTACGCTCGGGCTGAGCGCCGTGGCGCTCCTGGCGCGAGGGCCCGAGTCGGCGCTTGCGATGCTCAACTCGGCCTTCGGCGTGAGCGTGAGGGTCAGCGCCCCGATCACGATGCTGAACTTGTTCAACATCGCGTCCTCGGAGGACATCCTTCTCAAGGACGGGCGCTCGCTGGAGCTGCTCTCCGGGGTGGACACGGTGGTGTTCGACAAGACCGGGACGCTCACGATGGCGCAGTCGAACGTCGCCAGGGTGCACCGGATGAATGAGCTGGACGAGGGCCAGATCCTCATGCTGGCGGCCGCCGCCGAGCACCGGCAGACGCACCCGATCGCGCTCGCCATCGCGCGGGAGGCGGCCGCTCGTGGGCTCAAGATGCCCGAGATCGACGAGGCGCGCTATGAGGTGGGCTATGGCATCACGGTTCGCTCCGGCGGTCTGGGCCTCGACGCGAAGACCATCCAGGTGGGGAGCGAGCGCTTCATGCGCCAGGAGGGGATCGACGTCTCCGGTGACGCCCTGTCGCTACGGGAGCAGTCCGACGAGCGAGGGTGCTCGCTGGTCCTGGTGGCCGTGAACGGGCGAATCGAAGGGGCCCTCGAGATGCAGCCGGCGCTCCGGCCCGAAGCACAAGGGGTGATCCAGGCGCTCCGCAGGCGCGGGCTCCACCTCTCGATCCTCTCCGGCGATCGTGAAGGGCCGACGCGCCAGCTGGCCGAGCAGCTGGGGATGGATGCCTATTTCGCGAACATGCTGCCCGCAGGCAAGGCGAGCCTGATCGAAGAGCTCCAGCGCGGGGGCCGGTCGGTGTGCTTCGTGGGCGACGGGATCAACGACGCCCTCGCGCTGAAGAAGGCCAACGTGAGCGTGTCGCTCCGGGGCGCGGAGACGGTCGCCACGGACGCGGCGCAGGTGGTCTTGATGCGCGAGAGCCTGGAGCGGCTCCCGTTCCTGTTCGAGCTGACTGACGACATGACGTGGAGCCTCCGCTGGGGCGAGGTTGCGGGGACAGTGCCGGGGGTGATCAACGCCGCGGGCGTGCTCTTGCTCGGCTGGGGGTTCTATCCGGCGATCAGCCTCAGCATGGCGAGCCTGGCGGTCGGGATGGGGATCGCGTCGTATCCGCGGTACAAACACTGGCGGAGGGCGCCGGGGAGCGCGACGGAGCTCCTGCCGCGAAGGGTCGCGGGAGCGGTCACGACGGCATGAGGTCGCGACGCAGCCGTTCGGTGAGGATGACGCGCATGTCGCGCGTGTCCTGGAGCTTCGCTGTCCCGCTGCCCTGAGGGGGGATACGCGAGCATGAACGCCGGCATCTCGGAGGTCACGATCTTGTAATTAGAATTCTCCGCGCCTTATGTATGCGCGGAGCCCGCGCCGCCGTAATGGACATCGATGGACGGGTCTTGCTGCATCGGCTTGCGCGGCGGCTCTGTCCGAGCTCCGTGAGGGAGGGCTGTGGTAGGCTCGCGCGATGTTCGAGCTGCGACCGATCGCCGACACCGAAGTCGACGCCTTCCGCGACTGCATGATGTCCGCCTTCGGCGGCGACCTCCAGGACGATCCGGGGGGGAGCGACCGGATCCGCGCGCTGCTCCCGCTAGACCGCGCCTGGGCGGCGTTCGATCAGGGAGCCGTGGTGGCCACTCTCGCCTGCTTCACGATGACGCTGGGGATCCCGGGCGGCACGATCCCGATCGCGGGGTTGACGATGAACTCGGTGCGAACGACCCATCGGCGGCGCGGCCTCATGCGCGATCTGTTCCGGTTGCAGCACGAGGACGCGCGCCGGCGCGGCGAGCCGGTGACCGGGCTCTGGTCGGCCTCGGAGGCGACCCTCTACGGCCGCCTGGGGTACGGCGTCGCCGCGGAGAGCGACGCGCTCGAAGTCGACACCCGCGGGCTGATGATCGCGCAGCGACGCGACACCCGGCACGACGAAGAGGTGTGCTCGGGGATCGACGAGGCGACCGCGCGCGCGCAGCTTCCCGAGATCTACGCCCGCGTGATCGCGGATCGCCCGGGCGCGTTCCACCGCGACGAAGTGTGGTGGCGCGAGCGGCGCTTCCTCGAGTCCGGGCTCCTGCGCGCCGGGGCGAGCCGGCGCCGCTACGTCGTCGCGCGGCGCGGCGGCGTGACGGTGGGCTACGTCGTGTACCGCCAGCGCCCCGGGTTCCAGAACGGCGCGCTGAGCGGCACGATCGAGATCGGCGAGCTGATCGCGACCGACGCGGCGGCCGAGGCGAGCCTGTGGCGGTTCGTCTTCGCCATCGATCTGTTCCCGACGGTGAAGTGGACCAACGCGCCAATCGACACGCCGCTGCCGTGGATGGTGTCAGACAGGCGTCGGATCACCCGCCGGCGCTCCGATACGCTGTGGCTTCGAGTCGACGACGTGGCGGCAGCGCTCGCGGCGCGCAGCTACCAGGCTGACGGCGCGCTGCGGTTCGCGGTCGGCGAGGCGACCTGGGAGCTGGTGGTCGAGGGGGGCCACGGCCGGTGCACGCAGACCGACGCGGAGCCCGAGCTCCGGTTCGAGCTCACCGCGCTGGGCTCGGTGCTGCTCGGCGGCGTGCCGGTCGCGGTGCTCGCGCGCGCGGGGGAGATCACCGGTCCCCGGGACGTGGTGGCGAGGGCGAACCGCCTGTTCACGTGGCCGATCGTGTCGTGGTGCTCCGAGACTTGATCAGGTGGTGACGGGCCGGCACTGGAGCAGGTAAAGCTGCTCGGCCTGGTACGCGCACTCGAGATCGACTGGCCAGCCCATCACCTCCTCGAGATGGACCGCGAGCGCCGCGAGCTCGCGTACGTGGGAGTCCGCGAGGCTCGGGCGCGCGCGCAGCGTCCGCAGCACGGGCACCTCGCGTGTCCCGGTCTTGGCCAGAACCGTCATGTGCTCCTTGGCGCCGAGGTCGAAACGGAGCGTCGAGAGCGCGTGCTTCTTCAAGATCCACGTGTCGGGGGTGGCGAGCCCGCCCACGATGCTCTCGCCCAGGCCCCAGTTGGCGTTGATCACGACTTCGTCGGGGGCGCCGCTCGTCGGGTTCCGGCTGAACACGACGGCCGAGCGGTCCGCGGCGACTAGCGCCTGGACGAGCACCCCGATGCCGGCGTCGGGCAGGCCCTTGCCGCGCCGGTAGGCGGTCACCCGCGGATCCTCGGCCGACGCCCAACACTGCGCGATCGCGTGCAGCACGTCCTCGACGCCGCGCACGTTCAGGATCGAGGTGTAGATTCCCGCGAACGAGGCGCCGGCGCCGTCTTCGTCGACGGCGGACGAACGGACCGCGACCGCGACCGCCTCGCCGCCGTGGCGCTCGCCGAGGGCGGCGTACGCGGTCGCGACCATCGAGGTGAGCGCCTCGGGGAGCGACGTGCAGGCGGAGCCGGCCCAGCGCGCGTGGGCGGCCGCGGTAAGGCAGAACCCCGGCGGTATGCGGTGGACGCCCAGGAGGCGCGCCAGGTTCGCTGCCTTGCCGCCGACGACGGCGGGGTCGGCGCAGCCGGGCTCGTCGAGCCAGAGGATCTCGCCGGGCGCGGTCATCCGGCGAACACGATCTCGGCTTGACCGTACGGCATGTCTGCCGGGATCCCACGCGCGCGGCAGTAGGCGAGCAGCTTGCGCGCCTCGCCGATCTGGGGCGAGTCTTCGGTGTACCCCATCGCCATCACGTGCCCGAGCCAGGGCTCGCGGCCCATGGCGTAGATGTAGACCTGCTTGACGGCCAGCCGCTGGATGATCTCGATCGCCCGCGCGCTGTTGCAGCCGTTGAGCCGCCGCGACTGATCGACCTTGCGCGGCAGCGGCGCCATCATCAGCGGGCCGTACATCCAGCTCATCGGGCCGCCCTCGCTCTCCATGCCGATGAACAGGGCGTCGACCGTGCCGATCGCGCCCCGGACGTGATCGTAGACGCGCGGCTCAATGGCGTTGGAGTCGGCGGCGAGCAAGAGCCCGCGGCCTTCGAGCTGGATCAGGTGGGCGATCTTCGACCGGATCTCGAGGTCGCTGTGCTCGCCGAAGAACGGGATCCCCGTGATGGCGCCGCCCGGCAGCTCGATGGACTCGAGCTCCTCGATGTCCACGACGCGGCGGAAGCCGATCGCGCGGAGCAGCAGCTTGAGCGAGGGATCCACCAGGCGCCCGCCGCTGCTCGCGGGGACGACGATGGTGCCGATCCTGCCGCGGAGCGGCAAGAGCGTCTCGAGCATCAGGTGATCGGCGTGCGCATGAGTGAGCACGACATAGTCGATGCGGGGCGGCAGGTCAGCGGTGGTGTAGCGGGGGACCGGGCTGGGGACGGCGTAGCTGAGGCAGGGGTCCGTGAGGATGCTGGTGTGGCGCGACTCGACGAGCAGGCAGGCATGGCCGAAGTAGCGGACGCGGACGCCGGGGCCGTCGTAGCGGGCGGACAGGCGCGGCGCCTCGTCGGTGAACAGGGCGGAGAACCGCTCGGCGTCCTCGGGCGGCACGCCGAGCGCGTTGCGGAGCGGCTCCACGGGGCCGGGCGTCTCTCGCATGGCGAACAGCGCATCCAGCGCCTCGTGGCGAAACGGGACGCGCACATGCAGGCCGGCGCCGTCGCGGAGCCGCGGCGTACTGAAGACGTACGGCCGTCCGTCGTCTTCCAGCGTGCGGAACAGCAGGCTCTGCGCCGCCTCGCGGTAGTGCGGGCTCCGGTACAAGAGCGCCTCGAGGAAGCGCGGCGAGGCGCGGTTCGCGAGATCGTACGTCAGCTCGACGTAGCCCCGGAGCAGGTCGGGCACCTGCTTGTAGACCTCCTCAAGGGAGCTGCCGGTCGACGCGTTCAGCACCTTGTGGAGCTCCGCGATGGCCCGCGCGAGCAAAAGCGAGGGAGCGGCCTCTTGCTGCGTCCGCGCGAGGAGCTCGCTCACCGCGCCGACCTGCAGGGCCCCGTGCGCGAGGTACGGGCCGCCGATCAGGGCCGGGTTCTTCAAGGCGGCCACGTGGACCGCCGGGTTGGCGACGAACGACTGCATGATCTTCACATGCAGGTTGGCGACCATGAGCGGCGCAGTGGCGGGCGCGATGAGATACCAAAACGCGTACCACTGATTGTACAGCGGCTCGGCGGCGACGTTCTGCTTCAAGTAGCGGAGGGCAGGAGACATCGTTCTCAGTCCTTGGAGCTCACTGGACGAGGCGAACGACGCCCGCGTCGCCGTCGACCTCCACGAGCTGACCATCGCGCAGCACCTCCGTGGCGCGCTGAGCCCCCACGACCGCGGGGATGCCATACTCGCGCGCGACCACGGCCGCGTGGCAGAGGATGCCGCCGACGTTGGTGACCACGGCAGCCACGGTGGCGAAGAACGGCGTCCACGACGGCAGCGTGGCGGGCGCGATGAGGATGTCGCCGGGCCGGAGCCGATGGGCGTCGTCGAGCGACCGCACGATGCGGGCCGGGCCGACGACCTTGCCGTGGGCGCCCGGCATGCCGCGCAGATCGCCTGGCCGGTTGGGCGTGGTCATCCAGCTGCCGTTGAGCTTGGTGGTCGCGCGCAGGATGGCGCAGTCGGTCGGCACGATGGCGCGCATCTCCCCGAGCACGGCGGGCGGGGTCTCGCCCGCGAACCGCGCCGCGTCGGCCCGCCGCTCGGCGATCCGATCGCGCAGCGCGGGCGCCGCGGTCTCGGGGGCAACCTGGGACGTGAGCTCGATGAGCGTGAGATAGAAGACGTCGTCCGCGCGATCGATCGCGCCCTGCTCGGCGAGGCGCGCGCCGACCGCGAGGCTCATCCGGCGCGCGTGATAGGTGATCTTGCAGTCGATCCAGAAGTTGTGATCCTCGCTGAGCACGGTGCCCACCTGGGCGGCGCGCAGCAGCGCCTCGAACTCTTCGACGACGGGGCGCGGGTGGGACGCGAGCTGCGCGCGCACGTCGCGGAGCCGATCCTCGCGCCGCTCGACCTGCTGCCGGAGGTCCGCGGCCAGATCGCGCTCGGGCTGCAGGACGGCCTCGCGGAGGCCGCGCAGCACCGGCGTGGGATCCTCGACCCACGTCGGCGTGTCGAGGTAGAGGTCGTCGCTGCGCTCGCCATAGGTCCTCACGTAGTCCTCGACATTGCGCCACAGCGCCTGCCCTTCGGGGCGCTCCGCGAGCGCCGCGGGTAGCTGGTCCAGCGCGCCCTCGCGGACGAGCTCGCGCAGCCACGGCACGCGCACAGCCGCGCGGCCGAGCTCCCAGAGCCGGACGTTCGCCTCGACGGTCTTGCTGGGGAAGCCTGCGAGGAGATCGTAGACGTCCAGCACCTGGGCGCCGGGGAACAGATCGCGGTACGCCTCCTCAAAGTCCGACAGCGCGACGAGCACGGGGCACATCAGCTCGAAGTGCACCTCCCATAGACGCAGCACCCGGCGCCGCAGCTCGGCGAGGTGCCCCAGGAGCTGAGGCAGCGTAGAGCCGACGAGATCGACGGCCGTGAGCTTGGCGAGGTGCGCCTGGATCTCCGGCAGCCAGGCCTGGTCCCAGCGGCTCTGGAGTTCGTCGCTGGCCTGGCGCACCGCGACGTCCGACGCGCGGAGGAGGGCGGGGAGCTCCTCGGTGGGCACGTCCGGGGCGATCAGCTTCTGATAGACGAACGAGTGAATGAGCTTGGGCTCGCTCCGGAACGGGAGGCCGTAGACGACGTTGGCCCGGTTGATGCCATCCACCATGGGCCTCATGCGCAGGTCGAAATCGAGCGGGCTCATTGGCGAGGAGCAGTGAGCCTCGTCGAAGACCCACATGGCCCGGGCCTCCTCGGGGTGATCCCACGTGACAGAGAAACTGGCCTTGGTGGCCGTGGGTGACCAGGCGCCGTCGACCATGTACCCGTCGACCAGACGGCGCAGGTGATCCACGACGACCTTGACGTGAGGCTCGTGGACCATGCCCATGTGGCCGCCGGGCACGATGAAGGCCTGCACGGGGTTCGCGCACAGGTCCTGCCAGCCCTCCACGGGCACGCGCGGCGTCCCGGGGACCTGGCGGCTGGCCACCGATAGGAGCACGAGCTGTCCGCGATACTTCTCCTCGGGGAGGTAGTGCTGCAGCATCCGGAAGACGCGCTGCCGGAGCTGGACGGTGCGTCGCAGGAGATCGACGCCGTCTCCGGGGGGGAGCAGGTGCTTGGCCTGGAGGGCGTTCGCGACTTCCCGCCAGGCATCGACATCGTCCTCGCGGCGGAGCGAGAGGGTCTCGAGGTCGACCTCGAGCGGATCACCCATCATCCGCTGAATCTCCGAGATGTAGTGGGTGTAGCCGACGAGGCTCACGTCCATGTCCCAGCGCTCCGCCTCCCCGACGATGGGAGCGTCCATGTCGAGGACCGCGATCGTCGTCTCCTCGCCGCGCGCTTGCAGCGTGAGGCCGATCGCCATGGCCACGCGCGCGCCCGACGAGTGCCCGCTCAAGACATAGGGGCCGCTCGGCTGGATCTCCTGCACGAGGTCGGCGAACCGCTCGCCCAGGACCTCCAGGCGATCGACGTCGGGCATGTCGGCGTTGAGGTCCAGGAGCTGGAGCCCATAGAACGGCTGATCCGGCCCGAACGCCGGCGTCATGGCGTGGAGATACGAGACGTGGACGCCGTACCCGCCGACGCAGAACACCGGCACGCGATCGCCCTGGGTCTGGAACGGGACCACGAGCGGGTGATGGCTGGCGGCGCCGCCTCCGGACGCGTCCAGCCAGCGAGCGAGCGCACGCAGGGTCGGCATCTCGTACAACGTGGCGAGCGGGAGCTTCCGGCCGAGCTCGGCCTGCACCTGGCTCACCATGGTCAGGGAGAGCAGCGAGTGGCCGCCGAGATCGATGAAGTTGTCGTGCGCGCCCACGCGCTGGATGCCCAGGATCTCGCACCAGAGCGCCGCGAGCGCCTGCTCGGTGGGGGTCTCGAGCTCGTGGTATTCGCCGCGCCGCAGGTCGGCGTCCTCGGGCGGGCGGAGCGCCCGGCGGTCGACCTTCCCCGAAGCGGTGAGCGGGAACGCGTCGAGGTGCACGTAGATCTCGGGCACCATGAACTCGGGCAGCTGCTCGGCGAGCTGCGCGCGCAGCATCTCGGCGTCGGGGACGCCGGCCGCGCCGACGGACGCGGTGATCCAGTAGGCCACTAGCCGCTGGTGCGGCGGATCTCCCTGGACGACGACGACGGCCTTGCTCACCGCCGGGATCCGCTCGAGCGTGGCCTCGACCTCGCCGAGCTCGACGCGGAAGCCGCGCAGCTTGACCTGGCCGTCGATCCGTCCGAGGTACTCGATCTCGCCGTCCAGACGGAACCGACCCAGATCGCCTGTCTTGTACATCCGGCCCGGGCCGAACAAGTTGTTCACGAAGCGCTCGGCCGTGAGCTCAGGGCGGTTCCAGTAGCCGCGGCTGACGCCCTCACCAGCGATGTAGATCTCGCCCGGGACGCCCACGGGCACGGGCCGCAGGTGCGGGTCGAGCAAGTAGACCTGCGTGTTGGCGATCGGCCGGCCGAGCGTGGGCTCGTCGGTGGCGTCCTTCTGCGTCAAGGAGCACGTGGAGTAGGTCGTGGTCTCGGTGGGGCCGTAGATGTTGTAGACTCGATCGATCCCGGGCTCCTGATAGACCTCCTGCACGAGCTTGTTGCTGAGCTTCTCGCCGGCGAGATTGACGGCCCGGATGCCGGCCGGCAGGGTGCCCGAGGCGATCAGCGCCGCCATGGCCGACGGGACGGCGCTGAACAGCGTGACGAGATCGCGCGCGGGGACATCGGGCAGCGCGAGTGCGTCGGCGGCGACGATGACGGCGCCGCCGGCGATCAGCGGGACGAAGATCTCGAGGATCGAGTAGTCGAAGCAGATCGACGCGCACGCCGAGACGCCCTGGAGATCCTCTGGCCGGTACTGGGTCAGCGCCGAGGTCAGCATCGCGACCGTGTTGCGGTGTTCGATCGCGACCCCCTTGGGCTGACCGGTGGAGCCGGAGGTGTAGATGAGGTAGGCGAGCTGATCGGGCGAGACCTTGTCGGGGAGGTTTTGATCGTCCTCGGCCGCGATCTTGGCGGCGCCGCGGTCGAGCTCGACGAGCAGGATCTGCGAGTCGGCGAGCCAGGGCGTGCTCTCGCTGTGGGTAACGATGAGCGCTACGCCGCGGCGCTGCGCCCACGACACCCGCTGCAGGCGGTCGCACAGGTTGTTGCGCGTCACGATCAGCGCCACGCCGGAGTCCTCGACCATCTGCGATAACCGCGCGGGTGGATACTCGGCGTCCAGGGGCACATAGGCGCCGCCGGCCTTGAGCACCGCGAGCATGCTCACGATCATCTCGTCCGAGCGATCGACGCAGATGCCGACCCGCGTCTCGGCGACCACGCCGATGCGCCGCAGGGCGCGGGCGAGCTTGTTGGCGCGGCGGTTGAGCGTGGCATACGAGACCACGCGGTTCTCGAAGTACACGGCGGGGGCGTTCGGACTCCGGACGACCTGCGCCTCGAACAGCTCGTGGATGCAGCGCTCGCGGTCGTGCGCCAAGGCGGTCTGGTTCCACTCCGTGACCACCTGCGCGCGCTCGCGCTCAGTGAGCAGCGACAGGTCGGAGAGCCGCGGCGCGGGCGCAGAGGCGATCCCGCGCAGGAGCTGCGAAAGGTGCCCGGCGGTCCGCTCGATGCGCTGGGGATCGAAGCGGACGACGTCGTAGTCGAACAGCAAGTGGAGCGTGTCGCCGTGGAACGCGGTCACCACCAGCGGGTAATGTGTCGGGCTGAAGCTGCTCCGGTACGTGACCGTGAGGTCCGAGCCGCCAAGGATGCTCGCGTTGATCGGGTAGTTCTGGAACACCACCACGCTGCGGAACAGGTGCGTCCCTGCCGGGATCCCCGCGATCTGCTGGAGCTGGGCGAGCGGGGTGTACTGGTGCTCGCGCAGCGCGACCGTGTCCGCCTGCAGCGCCCGCAGCCAGGGCCAGACCTCGCGGGCCTCGTCGAGCTGCACGCGCACCGGCAGGGTCTGAATGAACAGGCCCACCATGTCCTCGAGCCCGGGGATCGACGCGTCGCGGCCCGAGACGACCGTGCCGAACAAGACGTCGGACAGGCCGGTGGTCCGGCCGAGGAACATCGCCCAGGCGCCCTCCATCACGGTCGCCAGCGTGACGTGCTCGGCCTCGGCCGCGGCGGCGAGCCGGGCCGTGAGCGCGGCGTCGAGCTGGACCACGTGCTGGCGAAACGAGCGCTGCTCGTCGGGCCGGTGCTGCTCGATGACGAGCGGCGTCGGGGTGTCGAAGCCGCGCAGCGCCGGGCGCCAGAACGCCTCGGCGCGCGCGCGATCCTGGCGGTCGAGGAACTGGAGGTAGCGCGCGTACGAGCCGGATGGACGGGCGCGCGGCGGGAGCCGCTGCGCCAGGGACCTGTAGTCCTCGAGGACCTCGCGCAGCACCACGGGCAGGCTCCAGCCGTCCATGAGCAGGTGGTGCGAGTCCCAGAACAGCACGTGGCGCTGATCGCCGGTGCGCACCAGCGTGAGGCGTAGGAGGGGCGCGGCGTCGAGCGCGATCGGGCGCGCCGCGAGCTCCTGGCCCAGGCTGGTGAGCCGCGCGTCGAGCTCCGGCTCGTCGCAAAAGGAGCGCTCGTCCCACGGCAGCGCCACCTCCCGGAGGATCACCTGAACCGGCGCCCGGAGCCCGTCCCAGAAGAAGCAGCTGCGGAGCGCGGCGTGCCGGCGGAGCGCCGACTCCCACGCCGCGCGGAACGCGACGACGTCGAGCGCGCCCTCGAGGTCGAGCGCGAGCTGCGTGGCGTACACGGCGTCAGTCTCCGCGTGGCGCGTGTGGAACAGCATCCCCTCCTGGATCGGGGTCAGCGGGTAGATGGCCTCGAGCTTCGACTTGTTCGTATCGCCGAGCCGGTCGACGAGGCCGCGGAGCTCCGCGCGCGCGAGCCCGGCCTGCGGGAAGTCGCTGGGGGTCCACACGCCCGCGTCGACCACCGCCAGCGACACGCAGTGGTGAACCATCCGTCGGATCGCCGCGACGAAGTCCTGCGCCAGGCGCTCGACGGTGCGGGCGTCGTGCAGGTCGCGGCTGTGCTCGAAGGACACCTCGAGCTGGTCCTGGGCCACGAGGGCGCTCACGGAGAGCACGTGGCTGCGCGGTCCCTCGGGGGCCCACAGCGGCCCGACGTCCTCCCAGCGGACGCGGAACCCGCCTCCGGCTTCGGCCTCGCCGCGCACCTGCCCGAGGTAGTTGAAGCTGACCTCCGGGGTGGGCCAGCGGAGCTTGCCGCCGTCGTCGCCGAGGTAGCGCAGGAGGCCGTACCCGAGCCCGCGGTGCGGGATGGCCCGGAGGTGCTCCTTGACCGCCAGGAGGCCCTCCGCCGGATCGTCGCCCGGCACGGCCAGGCGGACCGGGAACAACGACGTGAACCACCCGACCGTGCGGGACAGGTCGACGTCGTCGAACAGATCCTCGCGCCCGTGCCCCTCGAGATCGATCCAGACCTCGGAGGCGTCGGAGAACCGCCCGACGGCCTCGGCGAGCGCCGCGAGCAGGAGCTCCTGGACGGCGAGGTTGTACGGCCGCAGCGCGTCCTTGACGAGGCGCTGGGTCTCCTCGCGGGACAGCTGGATGCGGACGACGGCCGCGGACGCCCGCAGGTTCTGCCCGTCGTGGTCGAGCAGCCGATCGAGGGGCAGCGGCGCCAGTGCCTCGTCGCCCAGCACGGCGAGATCGAACGATCCGCCCAGATTGGAGCGCTCGTACGTGAAGGCCTGGCCACGGGCGTACTCGGTCAAGCGCTCGGCCCAGCGCTGGAACGAGGTCGTCTTGGACGGCAGCGCCACCGGCTGCCCGGCGGCCAGCTGTCGGTAGGCGGTGCTCAGATCGGAGATCAGCACCTGCCAGGATACGACGTCCACCACGAGGTGGTGGATGATCCACAGCAGGCGCGCGGCCCGATCGCCGCCGAGCCGGAGCGCGGCGAGCCGCATCACGGGCCCGCCCGCGAGATCGAGGCTCCCCTGCAGGCGCGCGGCGGCCTGTCCCAGCGCCGCGCGCTGCGCGTCGGGCGGAAGCGACGAGAGGTCCACCACCTCGAGCGCGACCTCGCCGGGCTCGGCGAGGCAGTCCTGGACCCAGGTCGGGCCTGGCAAAGCCGGGCCGGGGTTTGGGGCCGCTTGCAGCTCCATTGTGACCGGGCCCTGCCGCGTGAACCGTGTGCGCAGCGCGTCGTGGTGCCCCTGGAGGTGGTGCAGCGCCTGTCGCAGCAGCTCGAGATCGAGATCGGCCGGCGGCTCGAGGAGCACGGCCTGATTGAAGTGGCTCGGCGACGGGAGCTCCTGCGCGAAGAACCAGCGCTGGATCGGGGTCAGGGGCACGGAGCCCGCGACCGCGCCTTGGTCCGCCGGGACGGCCTCTGCGCTCGCCACCGCCGCGAGCTCCGCGATGGTGTTGCGCTCGAACAGCTGGCCGGCCCGCAGCACGATGCCGGCGGTCTGGGCCTTGGAGATGATGAGGATGCTGAGGATGGAGTCGCCGCCGAGCTCGAAGAAGTTGTCGTGGATCCCGACCCGCGGCAGACCGAGCACCTCGCGCCAGATCGCGGCGAGCTTGCGCTCCACCTCGGTTCGGGGCTCGGCCAGCTCGTCGCCCGCCGCGTGCTGGGCCTCCGGCGGTGGGAGCGCCTCCACGTCCACCTTGCCGTTGAGGGTGAGCGGCAGCGTGGGCAGGACGACGATCGCCGAGGGCACGAGGTAGGGAGGGTTCCTCTCGCGGAGCTCCCGGCCGAGGTTGGCAGCCAGCTCGCGGAACCGCCGGCCGGCCAGCGGGTCGTTGGTCAGCGCGTCGCCGTGGGGCTCCACCGGCAGTGGCTCGCTCGGGAAGCGCGGCGCGGGTCCGTCACCGGTCGTCGCGATCAGGTCGAAGCTGCCATCGGGGCGCCCTGCAGACCAGCTGAGCTGGATCCGGCACGGCAGGTCGGCCTCCAGCGCATAGAGCGCCTCCGGATCGAGGGCGCGCGGATCGGAGGGCGGCGCCTGCCACGTCGGGTCGCCGGCGTTGCCGGTCAGCCAGCGCCGCCACGCGTTGTCCTCGTGGAGCCGGGCGTTGGGGATGCCGCGCAGCCCGAGCCCACGGCCCGGCCCGGTGCGGGCGATCCAGGCGCGCAGGCAGGCGAGCGTCAGTCCGTCGGGGCCCGCCTCGGGCCACGCGGCGGCCTCGTGCCATTCGATCGCCGGCGCCGGTGCGCCGCCGCCGATCCGCAGGACCACGTCGTAGCGGAACCGCGACAGCTCGTTCTGGTACCAGCCCCGCTTGGGGGAGATCTCCACGCTCGTGATTTGCGGGAAGGCGCTCACGAGCTCCGTGAAGAACCGCGGGTGCACGACGAGCTCGTTGTCGTGGACCATGGCGCGCTGGACGCTGGCCAGGAGCTCCCGGCGGCCGAGCGCGCCGCCCGTCCGCCCGCGCTCCACCGAGGCATGGAAGGCGGGCAGCAGGGCAAGGTTGCGGACGTCACCGAGGAAGATGGAGCCGCCCTCGCGCACGAGCCCCAGGACCCCCTCGAGTACGCCGCGCAGGTAGCGGGCCGACGGGAAGTACTGCACCACTGAGTTCAGGACCACGGTGTCGAACCGCTCTCCCACGAGCCCGGTCAGATCGTGCGCGGGCTGCTGTGAGACGGCGACGTTCCCCAGGCTGAGCTGGGCCCTGAGCGTCTCGACGTGATCGATCGCGTGCCGGGCGAGGTCGGTCCCGCGGTAGCGCGCGACGCGCGGCGCGATGCGGGCGAGCAGCATCCCGGTGCCGCAGCCGACCTCGAGCACCTCACGAGGCCCGAGCGCGAGGATGCGCGCGACGGTGGACTCCACCCAGGCCCGCATCTCGTCCTCCGGGATGGGCAGCCCGGTGTAGCTGCTCTTCCAGCCGCGCAGATCGAGCGTCGGGTCCGACTGCGTGGCGCCCGCCGAGGCGGCGGCTCGCTCGACCGCCATCGCGTTCCACGACTCGATCTGCTGGAGGTCCCACTGCGGAGACAGCGCCCGCGGGGTCGGCGTCACGTAGGCCACGAGGCGAGGCGTCGCGGTCTCGCCTCCGTGGATCGTCGCCACGGCGTCCAGCACCTCGGCGCACGCGCGCAGGGCGCTCTCCACTTCCCCGAGCTCTATCCGGTGGCCGTGGAGCTTTACCTGGGCGTCCTTTCGCGCGACGAACTCGAGCACCGGCGGGCGGCCGTCCCGCAGGCAGTGCCGCACGAGATCGCCGGTGCGGTAGAGCCGCCCCTTCCGCGACGGGGCGGGGACGAACGGGTTCTCGACGAACTTCTGCGCGGTCAGCTCGGGCCGGTTGAGGTAGCCGCGCGCGACGCCTACGCCGCCGAGCCACAGCTCTCCGATCACGCCCGGCGGCGCGAGCTGCCCCCAGCGATCGACGACGTAGGCCTGGAGGTTTGCGATCGGCTGCCCGATCGGCGGGAGGTTGCCGTCGGGGACGCAGCGCCACGCGGTGGCCAGGATCGACGTCTCGGTGGGGCCGTACAGGTTGAGCATGCGGCGGGTCGTGCCCCAGCGGCTCACGAGCTCGGCCGAGCACCGCTCGCCGGCCACGACGAGCGTGCGCAGCTCGGGCAGCGCCGCGTCCGGCAGCGCCGCGAGCATCGTGGGCACCAGCATGGTGTGCGTGATGCGCTCGCGCTCGAGGAGGCCGATGAGCCTCGCGCCCAGGAACTCGCTGTCGCGGGGCGCGAGGTAGACCGCGCCCCCCGCGCAGATCATCACGAAGAGGTGCGCGATCGCCGCGTCGAAGTTGAACGACAGGACGTGCGCGTGACGCGCGCCGGGCCCGGTCTCCATGAGCCGGATGTGCGCCTCGATCGAGTTGACGAGGCCGCGGTGCTCGATCAGGACGCCGTTGGGCTGCCCGGTCGATCCGGACGTGTAGAGGACGTAGGCGAGGTGGTTCGCCGTGACGTCGGCCCCGCCGCGCGCGCCGCGCTGGGGACGGCGCGCCGGCTCCTCGGCGAGCCGCGGATCGAGCTCGACCACGCGAGCACCCGTCTCGGGCAGGGCCGCACGCACGGACGGATGGGTCAGCACCACAGGGACCTCGGTGTCCTTGAGCAGAAAGGCGAGGTGCTGCCGCCGGTGCTCGGGATCGAGGATCACGAAGGCCCCGCCGGCCTTGAGGACGCCGAGCAGCCCGACGATCAGATCGGCGCCGCGCGGCAGGCACACGCCCACGTGCACGTCGGGGCCGACGCCGAGCTGGATCAGTTGATGCGCGACCTGGTTGGCGCGCCGGTCGAGCTCCTGATACGTGAGCCGCACCCCCGCGGCGCCCGCCGCCGGATCGCACAGATCGACGAGGGCGAGAGCGTCGGGGGTGCGATCGACGTGCGCCTCGAACAGCTCGTGGATGCACGCCTGGCTCGAGTACGCCACCTCCGTCTTGTTCCACTCCACGGCCACCTGGCGGCGCTCGGCCTCGGTGAGCAGCGGGAGCTCCGCGGCGGACCGGTCCGGGTCGGACACGATCGCCCCGAGCAGGGTCTCGAGGTGCTGCGCCATCCGGTCGATGGTGCCGGCGTCGAACAGGTCGCTGTTGTAGCGGAGCGCCAGATGGATGCCCGTGGCGTGCTCGGTGACCTCGAGCACGAGATCCGTCTCGGTGGTCAGCTGGGGCGGGAGCAGGAGCGTCCACCGCGCGCCGCGGACGACGGCCGAGGCGCCGCCCAGGAGCCGGACCGCGGCGTCGCTCACCGTCTGCGTCCGCTGGTAGAGGAACGTCACCTGGGTCAGCGGCGGCCGGCTGGGATCGCGATCCGTGAGCAGATCCTTCACGAGCCAGCGGAACGGGTAGTCCTGCCGGCTGAGCGCGTTCATCACCCGCTCGTGCGTGCGCTGGAGCAGGGAACGGAACGCGGGCGCGGCCGCCGCGTCGCTCTGCGAGCGGATGACGACGCGATTGACCATGTACCCGAACGTGTCGGCGAAGTCCTGGCGATCGCGCCGGGACACGCCGAAGCCGACGCAGAGATCGTCCTGGCCGCTGTAGCGGTGGAGAAGCACCTGGAAGGCCGAGAGCAAGAGCGTGGAGAGCGTCGTGTGCTGGTCACGCGCGAGCCGGCGCAGATCCTCCACGAGCGTCGCGGGCAGCTCGCTCCGCCGGGTCGTGCCGCGGAAGGTCTGCACGGGCGGCCGCGGGTGGTCGGTCGGGAGGCGCAGATCCTGAGGCGCGTCCGCGAGCTCGTGTCGCCAGGCGTGGCGCAGCTCCTCGTGGCGCTCGGCGAGCATGTCGCGTTGCCAGGTCACGAACTGCTGGTACGTGCGCTTGACGGGGGGCAGCGGGTTGGGCCGACTGTCCGCCTCGTAGAGACGGACGAGCTCGTCGATCAAGAGGTAGATGGACCAGCCGTCGATGGCGATGTGGTGCACGCAGAGGAGGAGCACGACCTCGCGAGGACCGCGGCGGAACAGGCACGCGCGGAACGCGCCCTCGGCCGCGAGGTCGAAGGGGCGCTGATGGACGGAGGCGATCGCGGCGAGCAGCTCGTCCGAGCCGAGGTGCGCCGCGTCGATCTCGACGAGCTCGACGGCGCGGTGGCCGTGGACCACCTGGCGCGGGCTGGCATCCACCGCGACGTATGAGGTGCGCAGCAAGGTGTGGCGATCGACGAGCTTCTGCAGCGCGCGGCGGAGCGCCGGGCCGGGATCGTCCTCCGCCTCGATGCGCGCGGGGATCGACACATTGTAGGCGGTGCTGCCTGGGGCGCTCTCCTGGATGAACCACAGCCCCTCCTGATCTGCGGAGAGCGGCGCCTCGAAGCGGTACTCCGGCAGGAGCCGCAGGATCTCCTCCTTGTTGCTGCGCAGCGTCTCCAGCGCCTCCGCCGTGAGCACTCCCTCCGCGGCCCGCACCCGCAGCTTGCCATCCTCGATGGACAGCTCCGCGCCGTGGACGAGGAGCGCGTGGAGAAGGTCTGTCAATGTCGTCATCGCTTCTTTCAAACTGGTCGCAGGGTGTTCCCCGGGACGCGTAGCACCGCAGCCTTCCAGGCGACACGCCCTCGTGATGGACCGCCACCGCGCCGGAGAGGTGCGGCCCGTCTTGAAAGTCAGGTGAAGTGTCCTCGCCACCGCGCTGTGCGCCGCCCGTGTGCGCTCGCCACATGTCGTCATCGGACCTCACCGACGTGGGCGCCGACGTCCCTCGCCCTTCGCCGCTCGGCCGGTCGTGCCGGCGGGGTTCGAGATCCTCGAGCTTCTACCAGCCCGCGGCCCTCGGCCGCAGAGCTGCCGCGGGCTCGTCGTCGCGCAGCGGCTCCAGCCGGAACAGCCGCCCATGGGCCTCCAGCGCCCGGATCGCGCGGTAGTCGCGCTCCAGCTGATCCGCGTCGTCGTGGGCCAGGAAAATGGCGCCGCAGCCTGTGATCTCGTCGACGGTTTGCTGCAGGATCTGCTCCCGCTGCGGCGCCCCGTAGATGCCGCGAAAGCTCGGCAGCGCCGCCAGCCGGTCGCGCCAGCTGTCGTCGACGAGGCGCCCGACGTGGCGGTTGATCAGCGTGATCACCCACAGCCCGCACCGCGCCTGGCAGGGCTGGGCGGTGCGGGCCGCGAACGCCGCGGGATCGGCGTAGCAGGCCGCGGTGAGCTGCCTCTGGCTGCTCTCCAGTACCGACTCGATCACGTCGAAGTCCTGCGTGCCCATCATGCGCGCCCCCAGGTCGATCAGCACCGGCCCCGCGGCCGTCAGGATGATCTCCAGAAAGCTGGGGCCGATGCGGATACCGGCCGCGTCGAGGCAGCGGCCGGCGTAGCCGCGCAGCTCGTCCTGCACCGCCCCCTCGGGCGGCAGCAGCATCGACAGATCGCAGACCACGCCGGCGCCGGGGACGGTCTGACGGTGGTCGATCCAGACCTCCGAGAAGAAGTGGCGACCGTCGCGGCTAACGGCCAGAAGGTAGTACTGCTGACCGATGATGCGCCGCTGTACCAAGACGGTGTGGTTCCGCGAGCTCATGAAGTTGACCCGGCCGAGGAGCGCCGCCGCCGCGTGGCGTACCTCCGCCGCATCGGCGCAGAAATACAGGCCTTCGGAGCTGGAGCTGTCGACGGGCTTGACCACCACCGGACACTGCCCGACCGCTGCCGCCTCCGCCTCGTCTGCGCTCGCCACCTCGATGGACGGCACCGCGCGCAGGCCGTGGTCGCTGAGCAGCTCCGCCAGCCGCTGCTTGTTGCGCCGCGGCAGACTGCGCGCGGTGCCGTTGCCGGGAAGGCCAAGCCGCTCGCTCAGCGCGTCGGCCAGCAGCACGCCGTGCTCACAGCCGGCGATCACGAACTCGGGCGCCAGCGGAGCCAGCTCCGCGACCAGCGCCCCGACGTCACCGTGGAGTTGGAAGTGGCGCTCGAAGTCGGCCAGCGGGACTGGCTCGGGCAGCACCGGCAGGCTCTGCACGTGGACGGAGCGAACGCCGAACCGCAGGAGCTCTGGGGCCAGCGCCTTGCCGGTCGAGTTGGCATCGACGATCACTGCACGCCGCACGCGGCGTGAAATACTATACCTTGGCGCCATGTTTCAATCCTCCGTCGCGGTCGAGCGCCCCGACGCCCAGGGCCGCGGCGAGCCGAGATGAGCCTGCCTGCGCTGCTCCTCGTGGGCGCGGTGGCCTATGCCGCCCGGAGGCTGCTGCGGTACCTCGATGATCCGGAGCCCGCGAGCCCGCCCAGCGACCAGGTGGACACGGCGGCCGCCGCCCCAGCCGCGCCGCCGACGGACGATCTGGCGACGCAGCCGGCGGCGCAGGCCGACGAAGCTGGCCAGGCCGACCGCGAGATCAACCGCGGCCTCGTCACCTCGGCGGCCGGGCTCAGCCTGGCGCTCCTCGGGACCTTCGCCTACCCGCTCCTCATCCCCTTCAGTAGCGCGGTCACGCTGTACTCCAGCCTGCCGCTGTTCCGCCGGGCCTCCGCCGCGCTGTTCGTCGAGCAGCGGCTGCGCGTCTCGATCCTCGACGCGCTGGCGGTGGTGACGGCGCAGCTCGGCGGCTTCTACATCGCCAGCGCCATCGGCAGCCTGACCTACCACGCCGGCTGCAAGCTGCTGCTCAAGACCGAGGACCAGTCACGAAGAAAGCTGGTCACCGTCTTCAGCACGCAGCAGCGCACCGTCTGGCTGCTGCGCGATGGCATCGAGCTGGAGACGCCGCTCGACGACGTGCAGGTCGGCGACCTGGTGGTGATCCACGCCGGTCAGACCGTTCCCGTCGACGGTTTCATCCTCGAAGGCTCGGCGTCGCTCGATCAACACCTGCTGACCGGCGAGGCGCAGCCGGACGACAAGGGTGAGGGCGAGCGCGTACTGGCCTCGACGCTGGTGCTGTCCGGCCGCATCGTGGTGCAGGTCGAGAAGACCGGCGCCGCTACGGTGGTGGCGCAGATCGGCCAGGCGCTGAACGCCACCGCCGGCTACCGCACCGAGCTCGAGCACCGGAGCGAGCGGATCGGCGACGCGTCGGTGCTGCCGCTGCTCACCATGTCTGCCCTGGCTCTGGTCACCCTTGGCGGGGAGAGCGCCGTCATCCTGCTCGGCTGCAACTTCGCCGACAACATCCGCGTCGCCGGCCCGCTCGGCATGCTCAACTTCATGAACCTGGCAGCGCAGCGCTCGATCCTGCTCAAGGACGGCCGCGTCCTCGAGCGCCTGCAGGAGATCGACACGGTGGTCTTCGACAAGACCGGCACCCTGACGCTGGAGCAGCCCGTCGTCGGCGCGGTTCACACCTGCGGCGACATCGATGCCGCGGCGCTGCTCGGCTGGGCGGCGATGGTCGAGCGCCGCCAGAGCCACCCTCTCGCCCGCGCCATCATCGAGCGGGCGCAGCAGATGACGGTGCCGATCCCCGAGCCCGACGATGTTCGTTGCGAGGTCGGCTACGGCCTCGCGGCGACGATCCAGGGGCGGCGCGTGCAGGTCGGCAGCGCCCGCTTCATGGCGCGTGTCGGCGTTGCCATCCCGCCGGAGATAGAAGCGCTGCAGACCGCGCTCCATGCCCAGGGCAGCTCCCTGGTGTACGTCTCGATCGACGACCGGCTGGGCGGCGCGCTGGAGATCCATCCAACGGTGCGAAGCGAGATGCCACAGGTGCTGCAGGCGCTGCGTGAGCGCGGCATGAAGCTGTGTATTATCTCGGGCGACCACGAGGCGCCGACGCGCCGGCTGGCCGCCGATCTGGGCATCGAGAGCTATCACGCCGAGGTACTGCCGGCCGACAAGGCATCGCTGGTTCTCCAGTTGCAGGAGCAGGGCCACCGCGTCTGCTACATCGGCGACGGGCTCAACGACACCATCGCCCTCAAGGCAGCGACCTGCTCGATCTCGCTGCGCGGCGCCGCCACCGCCGCCACCGACACCGCGCAAATCATCCTGCTCGGCGGCGACCTGGGCACGCTGCCGGCGCTGTTCACCCTCTCGGACGAGTACCGGCGCAACGCGCGCTACGGCGACATCCTGTCGATCGGCGCCGGTGCGGTGTGCGCCGGCAGCGTCTTCCTGCTGCACATCGGCCTGTTCTCCGCCATCGCGATCTACAATCTCAGCTTCGTGGCCAGCATCGCCAACGCCATGCTGCCGATGCTGAGACAGCGTTCATCGACCGCGGGATCTCGCTCCGAGCAGCCCGCCACAACCGCGCCACCGTCCGGATCGCGGGGCGAGATGCGGCTGCTTACGTGAATAGGGAGTTCCCTGCATAGTGAAGGAGCCGCGGGCGTCGTAGATCATTACTCCGCAAAATTTGCGCAACCCGCAAGGGTCGTTGGACAACTGCCCGATACTGCAAGGGAAATATTCCCAACTTCGCCGAGCGTTACGCCCTGTTCCTGTGCGCCCTGTCCGGAGAGTCTCCCGACATCCGCGCCGCTTCGTGCCTCGGCAAGACACGGCAAGCGAGGCCCCGCACGACGATGCCGAGCGGCATGGGATGGACACCGAGCGACTCTTGATAGTTAGATGAGGACGTATTATCGCCTCCGTCACAAGAAAGAAGAAGTGAAAGGTCATCGTACCGCATCGGAGTTTCGGGCGTGGCTCGTCTCTTACCTCTCAGCCACCTCTGATCCGACGCGGCAGCAGATCGACGTCCGGGAGTCCTTCCGAAATTACGGGCTCGACTCGCTGGGCGCGATCCGGATGATCGCGGAGCTCTCCCGCCAGCTCGGGCGCTCGCTGTCGCCCACGCTCGTTTGGGAGCATCCCACGATCGAGGGCCTGGCGTCCTACCTCGCTGGCGAGCGCGCCGCCCCCGCCGAGCTGGAGGAGGGCGTGGACGGGACGGAGGTGCGCGACGAGCAGGCGCCGATCGCCATCGTTGGGATGGCGTGCCGGTTCCCCGGGGCGCCGGATGTGGCCGCGTTCTGGCGGCTGCTCTGCGACGGCGTGTGCGCGGTCTCGGAGGTGCCCGCCGATCGGGGCTGGGGTGAGCTGCTGCTCGCCGACGGGATCGATCCGGAGGAGCGGGCCAAGGTCCGCCGCGGGGCGTTCCTCGAGCGCATCGACGGGTTCGATCCGTTCTTCTTCGGGATCTCGCCGCGCGAGGCGATGGCGATGGATCCGCAGCAGCGGCTCATGCTCGAGCTGAGCTGGGAGGCGCTCGAGGACGCGGGCGCCCGCCCGAGCTCGCTCCGGGGGAGCGCGACGGGGGTGTTCGCGGGAGCGATCTGGTCCGATTATGGAGCGCTGGTCTACCGCGGCGCGCCCGACGGGCTGGGGCAGTTCGCGTGCACCGGGGTCCACCGCAGCATCATCGCCAACCGGATCTCCTACGCGCTGGGGCTCGAGGGGCCGAGCCTCGCGCTGGACGCGGCGTGCTCCTCGGGGCTGGTGGCGGTGCATCTGGCGTGCGAGAGCCTGCGGCGTGGGGAGTCGAGCGTCGCGCTCGCCGGCGCGGTCAACCTCAACGTGCTGCCGGAGAGCGCGCTCGCGGTGTCCCGGTTCGGAGCCCTGTCGCCGGACGGGCGCTGCTACACGTTCGACGCGCGCGCGAACGGGTACGTGCGCGGGGAGGGAGGCGGCGTGGTGGTGCTGAAGCGGCTGTCGCGCGCGATCGCCGACCGGGACCCGATCCGCGCGGTGATCCGTGGGGCCGCGGTGAACAACGACGGGGCGAGCAACGGGCTCACCGCGCCGAGCAGCGCCGCTCAGGAAGCGGTGCTGCGCCGGGCGTACCGCCGCGCGGGGGTGCGGCCGGAGGAGGTGCAGTACGTCGAGGCGCACGGAACCGGGACGCCGCTGGGAGATCCGATCGAAGCGCGCGCGCTGAGCGCGGTGCTGGGCGCCGGGCGCCCGGCCGAGGCGCCGCTGCTCGTCGGCTCGGCGAAGACGAACGTGGGGCACCTTGAGGGGGCCGCTGGGCTCGTGGGCCTCATCAAGGTGGCGCTCGCCATCGAGCACCGCGTGGTGCCGGCGAGCCTGCACTTCGAGTCGTCGAACCCGCACGCGCCGCTCGCGGAGCTGGGGCTCGCGGTGCCGACGGCAGCGCAGGGGTGGCCGGCGCCGGAGCGGCCGCTCATGGCGGGGGTGAGCTCGTTCGGCCTCGGCGGGACGAACAGCCACGTGGTGGTGCAGGAGTGGCTCGCGCCGGTGCCGGCGGAGCCCACCCACTTTGGGGCCGCGAGCGGCCCCAAAGCCCGGGCTCCTTCGGAGCCCACCCACGATGGGGCCGCGAGCGGCCCCAAACCCCGGGCTCCGAAGGAGCCCGGGCGGGCGGCGATGGAGGCGCCAGGCGGGGTCGTGTTCGTGTTTCCAGGCCAGGGGGCGCAGTGGCCGGGGATGGCGCGCGGGCTGCTCCAGAGCGAGCCGGTGTTCCGGGCCACGATCGAGGCGTGCGATCGGCATATCCGCCGCTTCATGGGCTGGTCGCTGGTGGCCGAGCTGCTCGCGCCCGAGCGCGCGTCCCGGTTGGGCGAGATCGAGGTCAGCCTGCCCGCGATCATCTCGATCGACGTGGCGATCGCGGCGTGGTGGCGCTCGCTGGGGGTCGAGCCGGCGGCGGTAGTGGGGCACAGCACGGGGGAGATCGCGGCGGCGCACGTGGCCGGCGCGCTCGACCTCGAGGACACGATGCGGATCATCTGCGCGTACGGCCGGTTCGTCGGCCGGTTTGCGGGGCAGAGCGGGATGGCGTTCGTGGGGCTGCCCTGGGACGAGGCGGCGGGCGCGCTGGCGGGCTTCGAGGGCCGCGTGTTCCGCGCGATCGAGGACAGCGCTGCCGGGACGGTGGTGGCGGGCACGCCGACTGCGCTCGACGAGCTGCTCGCGGCGCTCGGGGCGCGGGGGGTGTTCTGCCGGGCGGTGAGCATGAACGTGGGGCCGCACTCGCCACTGGTGGCTCCGGTGCGGGACGAGCTGTTCGAAGCGCTGCGCGGGATCCGGCCGCGCCGCGGCCGGATCCCGCTGATCTCCGAGGTCGTGGGCGCGGAGCTAGACGGCGCGGAGCTAGACGCCGCGCACTGGGTGCGCAATTTCGGGGATCCGGCGTTCTTCTCGCGGGCGATCGACGCGCTGATCGGCCGCGGCCACCGGGTGTTCGTCGACGTGGGGCCGCACCCGATCACCGCGCACTCGATCGAGACGAACCTGCGCCGCGCAGGCGCGGCGCCGGGGAGCCCCGGCGGCGGGGTCGTGCTGCCGTCGCTGCGCCGGGGTGAAGACGGGCGGCGTGTGCTGCTCGAGACGGCCGCGGCGCTCTACCGCCGCGGCGCGCCGATCCGGTGGGAGGAGCTCGCGCCGACTGGGCACGACGCGAGCGAGGTCGGCGCGGCGGCGTGGCTAATCCCCGTGTCGGCGCGGAGCGAGGCGGCGCTGGCGGCGCTGGCGGGCGCGTACGCCGAGGCGATCCGACCGGGGGCGCGGCCCGCGCGGCTCGCGGACGTTGCGTACACGGCCGCGGTCCGGCGGGACCATCATCCGCACCGGGTCGCGGTGGTCGGGCGCACGCGGACGGAGCTGGCGGAGGGGCTCGCGGCGGCCTCGCGCGGCGAACGGGCGGGCGGGGTGGCGCGCGGGCCGCGCCCGCCGGCGGGCGCGCCGCGCGTGGTGTTCGTGTTCCCGGGCCAGGGCTCGCAGTGGGTGGGGATGGGCCGGACGCTGCTCGCGGAGGAGCCGGTGTTTCGCGCCGCGATCGAGGCGTGCGACGAGGCGATCGCGCGCGAGGCGGGGTTCTCCGTGCTGGAGGAGCTGGCGGCGGACGCGGCGCGCTCGCGGCTGGCCGACGTCGCGGTGGTGCAGCCCACGCTGTTTGCCGTCGAGGTGGCACTGGCCGCGCTGTGGCGCTCGTGGGGGGTCGTGCCGGACGCGGTCGTGGGGCACAGCATGGGCGAGATCGCGGCGGCGCAGGTGGCGGGGATCCTGAGCACGGAGGACGCGGTGCGGGTGGTCTGCCGGCGCAGCGCGCTGATGCGGCGGGTGAGTGGGCGCGGCGCGATGGCGCTCGTCGAGCTCGCGGAGGACGCGGCGCGCGCGGCGATCGCGTGGGCCTTCGATCGCCTGAGCGTGGCGGCGATCAACGGACCGCGGGCGACGGTGCTGTCGGGCGACCCGGCGGCGCTCGAGGAAGTCACAGCCGGGCTCGTGATGCAGGGCGTGTTTTGCCAGCGGGTGAAGGTGGACGTTGCGTCCCACAGTACGCAGATGGAGCCGCTGCTGCCCGAGTTGCGCGCCGCGCTGCGCGAGCTCGCGCCGGTGGCCGGGGTGATCGCGATGCTGTCGACAGTGACGGCGGCGGCGGCCTTCGGGCCGGAGCTTTCCGCGGCGTACTGGACGGCGAACCTGCGCGAGCCGGTCCGGTTCGCGCAGGCGATCGAGGCGCTCGGCGCCGCCGGGCCCACGATCTTCGTGGAGGTGAGCCCGCACCCGATCCTCGCGCCGGCGATCGAGGAGACGCTCCGCGAGCGCGGGCTTCCGGGCGCGGTCGTCCCGTCGCTGCGGCGGGAGACCGACGAGCGGCGCGCGATGCTCGAGGCGCTCGGTGAGGTGTGGGTGAGCGGGCGGGACGTGGCCCTCGACGCGCTGTTCCCGGAGGGAGGCCGCGTGGTCGCGTTGCCGGGGTACGCCTGGCAACGCGAGCGGTTCTGGCTCGATGCGCCCGCGGCCTTCGGGGCGGCGCGGCGGGCGCGCGTGGGCGCTGGCGAGCACCCGCTGCTGGGAGCGTCTTTCGCGTCGTCGCTGCACCCCGAAGAGCAGCTATGGGAGCCGGCGGAGCTGTCGGCCGCGGCGCCCTGGCTGGCCGAGCATCGGCTCGGCGGTGAGAGCGTGATGCCGGGCGGGGCGATCATCGAGCTTTCGCTCGCGGCGGGGGCCGCTGTGTTCGGCGCCGGCGCGTTCGAGCTGGCCAACGTGCGGTTCGAGCGGATGTTGAAGCTGCCGTGCGGGACGTTGCAGGTGGCAAGCGCGCGGGAGGGTGGGCGCGCCGCGCTCACGGTGGCGAGCCGCGCCGAGGGGGCGGCGTGGACGCGGCACGCGGTCGCGGAGCTCCGCGAGGGCGGCGCGCAGGGAGCGCGTGGGGGCGGCGAGGTGGCGGCGATCCGGGCGCGCTGCGGGAGCATCCTTCCGGCGGCCGAGCACTACGCGCGGTTCGAGCGGATCGGCGTGGCGTACGGCCCCGGGCTGCGCAGCGTCGAGCGGATCTGGCTGGGAGAGGGAGAGGCGATCGGCAGGGTCATCCGATCGCCCGGGCTGCCGGAGGATCTGGACGCGGAGCGCGCGTACCAGGCCCACCCGGCGCTGCTCGACGGCGCGCTCCAGGTGATGATGGCGCTGGCGCTGGCGCGGTCCCCGGGGCAAACGATCGTGCCGGCGGGATTCACGCGGGCGCGGCTGTACCGGCGGCTGCCGGCGCAGGTCTGGGTGTACGTCCGGGGCGACGCGCGCGGCGCGGAGCTGACGATCCTCGACGACAGCGGGGCGTGCTTGCTCGAGATCGAGGGGGTGCAGCTCGCGTCGCTGCCGGGCGCGGACGATCCGCTCGATGACTGCGTCCACGAGGTGGTCTGGCGCCGGCGTGAGCCAGCGGCGGAGCTGGCGGCGAACCCGGCGGCGGCTTCGGCGGACCGGCGACCGTGGATCGTGCTGGGCGACGCGGGCGGGGTCGGCGCGAGGTTGGCGCGGGCGCTGCGCGAGCGGGGCGAGGCGTGCATCGAGGCCGTCGCGGGCCGGCGCCCGGAGGCCGAGCTGCACGAGCTGCTCGCCGGGGCGTGCCGCGGGGTGGTGCATTGCGGGAGCCTCGACTCCGCGCGCTGGGACGAGACGAGCCCGGCGACGCTCGAGGCGGATCTGCGCCGCGGCGCGCTGGCGGCGGTGGAGCTGGCGCAGGCGATCCTCCGGCGCGCGTTCCGCGATCCGCCGCGGCTGGTTCTGGTGACGCGCGGCGCGCAGGCGGCGGGCGCGGGCCCGGTCGCGGCGGCCCAGGCGCCGGTGTGGGGGTTCGGGCGGGCGCTGGCGATGGAGCACCCCGAGCTCGAGTGCAAGCAGATCGATCTGCCGCCTACGCCGCTGGCCGACGAGGCGGAGCTCCTGGCGCGCGAGGTGCTGGCCGGCGACGCGGAGGATCAGATCGCGCTGCGCGCCGAGGGGCGCTTCGTAGCGCGACTGGTGCGGAGCCGCTTCGATGTGGCGGCGGGTGCGCCGGCGTGGGCGGGCGCCCGCCCCGTCGAGATCGCCGCGGATCGCACGTACCTCATCACGGGCGGCCTCGGTGGGCTGGGGCGCTCGCTGGCGCGCTGGATGGTGGAGCAGGGGGCGCGCCACCTGGTGCTCGTCGGGCGGAGCGCGCCCGGGGCGTCGGCGGCCCGGGAGATCGACGCGCTCCGGGCGCTGGGGGCGGAGGTCCGGACGGCTCCGTGCGATGTGTCGCGCCCGGACGAGGTATGGCGTATCGTGCGCGAGATCGAGGCGGAGATGCCGCCGCTGCGTGGAGTCGTGCATGCCGCAGTGGTGGTGGCGGATCGGACGCTACTCGAGCTCCGCGAGGAGCACCTCCTGGCGACGATGGGGCCCAAGATCCTGGGCGCGTGGAACCTGCACGCGGCCACGCGCGAGGTGCCGCTCGACTTCTTCGTGATGTACTCGTCGATGGCGTCGGTGGTGGGGTTCCCGGGGATGGCGGCGTACGCAGTGGGGAACGCGTTCCTGGACGCACTGGCGCGCGCGAGAGCGGCCGAGGGGCTACCGGCGACGAGCGTCCAGTGGGGGCTGTTCGCGGATGTGGGCGTCGCGGCGCAGGACAGCCGGGGGCTCCGGCTCTCGGCGCGCGGGATCGAGAGCTTCACGCCCCAGGAGGGCGTCGCGCTGTTCGGTCGCGTGCTCGCGCACCCGCGCGCCGAGGTGGCGCTGTTCCGGATCTCGCTGCGCCGGTGGCTCGAGTCCACGCCGCAGGCGGCGGGCCTGCGCTACCTGTCCGAGCTCGAGGCGCACGAGGATGCGCGCGTCCGGCCGCCGGCCGCCCAGCTCCGCGCGACGCTGGTGGGCGCCGCGCCGGCGGACCGCGCGCGGGTGCTCGAGACGCACGTGATCGAGGAGCTGGGCCAGGTGCTGCGGATCCCGCCGGCGCGGATCGATCGCCACCTGCCGTTCCGAAACCTGGGCCTCGACTCGCTGATGGGGCTCGAGATGCGGAACCGCCTCGAGCGGAGCCTGGGGCTCCGGCTCGCGGCGACGCTGTTCTTCACGTGCCCCGCGGTGTCCGCGCTGGTCGAGCACCTGCTGGCGGCGCTGGCGCTGCCGGAGCCGCCGCGGGATATCGCGGGCGGCGCGGGCGCCACGGCCGTGGCCAGCGATGATCTCCTGGCCGCGTTCGACGCCACCATCCGCCGACTCGACGAGGAGCTACTCTCGTGACGAACGATGCTGTCGAACAGTACCGATCGCGGCTGCGCGACGCGATGGGCGCCATCGAGCGGCTGCGCGGCAAGCTGGAGGTGGCCGAGCGCGGCTCGACCGAGCCGCTGGCCATCGTGGGGATGGCGTGTCGGTTCCCAGGCGGCGATGGACCGGCAGCGTACTGGGATCTGCTGGAGCGCGGCGTGGACGCGGTGCGGGAGATCCCAAAGGAGCGCTGGCCGGCCGCGGCGATCCCGGGCGATCTGGTGGAGACGCGGCGGGCGGCGCTGCTCGATCGGGTCGATGGCTTCGACGCCGCGTTCTTCGGCATCTCGCCGCGCGAGGCGGAGAGCCTCGATCCGCAGCAGCGGCTCTTGCTCGAGATCACGTGGGAGGCGCTCGAAGACGCCGGGCTGCCGTCCGAGGCACTGGCGGGGACAGCCACCGGGGTGTACGTCGGCTTCAACTCGCTCGATTACCAGCACCGGCTGATCCTGCGGGGCGCGTCCGATGTAGACGCGTACGCGGCCACGGGCAACCTGCTCAGCACCGCGAGCGGCCGGATCTCGTACACGTTCGGGTTCCAGGGGCCGTGCGTGTCGCTGGACACGGCGTGCTCGTCGTCGCTGGTGTCGATCGCGCTGGCGTGCCAGGGGCTGCGTGCCGGGGAGTGCGACGTGGGGATCGCGGGCGGGATCACGCTGTTGCTGTCGCCGTACACGATGGCGATGGCGGCGGGGACCCGGGCGCTGTCGCCAGACGGGCGTTGCAGGGTGCTCGACTCGCGGGCCAACGGCTTTGTCCGCGGCGAGGGGTGCGGGCTCGTGGTGCTCAAGCGGCTGGCGGACGCGCGGCGTGACGGCGATCCGATCCGGGCGCTGATCCGGGGCTGGGCGGTCAATCAGGACGGGCGCTCGACCGGGTTGACGGCGCCCAATGTGCTGTCCCAGCAGGCGCTGCTGCGTCGGGCGCTGGAGCACGCGCGCGTCACGGCCGGCGAGATCGGCTACGTGGAGATGCACGGCACCGGGACGCCACTGGGCGATCCGATCGAGGCGGCGGCGCTACGCGAGGTGATCGGCCGACCGCGGGCGGATGGCTCGTCGTGCGTGCTGGGGGCGGTGAAGACGAACGTCGGGCACCTCGAGGGCGCGGCGGGGGTGGCGGGGCTCATGAAGGTGGTGCTGTCGCTCGAGCACGAGGCCATCCCGCAGAACCTGCACTTCCGGCGGCTGAACCCGAACATCGTGCTCGACGGGACGCCGTTCGTGATCCCGACCGAGCGGGTGCCGTGGCCGCGCGCGGACCGGCGCCGCGTGGCGGGGGTGAGCTCGTTCGGGATCAGCGGGACGAACGCGCACGTGGTGCTCGCGGAGGCGCCGGCGGTAGCGGCGCGGCCGGCGGCGCCGCAGCGGACGGCCGAGCTGGTGGTGCTGTCGGCCCGCAGCGCGGCGGCGGTGTCGGCCGCAGCGGGCAGGCTGGCGGCGCACCTGGCGGCGCATGGGGAGTCGGGGCTCGGCGATGTGGCCTACAGCCTGGCGACGACGCGGAGCGCGCTGTCGCACCGGCTGGCGGTGGTGGCGGGCTCGGCGGACGAGCTGCGAGGCGCGCTGGCGGCGGCGGCGCGCGGCGAGACGCCAGCGGGGACGGCGCGCGGGGAGGTGGGGGCGCGGGGGAAGCTGGCGTTCCTGTTCACGGGGCAGGGGGCGCAGGTGCCGGGGATGGGGCGTGGGCTGTACGAGGCGTGGCCGGTGTTCCGCGCCGAGCTCGATCGCGTGGCCGCGCTGCTCGATCCAGCGCTCGGGCGCCCGCTGTACGAGGTGATGTGGGCCGCGCCGGGGAGCGCGGAGGCGGCGCTCCTGGATCAGACGGGGTACACCCAGCCGGCGCTGTTCGCGCTGGAGATCGCGCTCGCGGCGCTATGGCGATCCTGGGGCGTTGAGCCCGATCTGGTCGCGGGGCACAGCGTCGGCGAGCTGGCCGCGGCGTGCGTCGCGGGTGTGATGTCCGTCGAGGACGGCGCGCGGCTGGTGACGGCCCGGGGGCGGCTGATGCAGGCGCTGCCCGCGGGGGGCGCGATGGTGTCGATCGAGGCAGCAGAGGCCGAAGTGGTGGCGGTGGTCGCAGCAGCGGGACTCGGCGCGACGGTGTCGATCGCGGCGGTGAACGGGCCGGCGCAGGTGGTGATCGCCGGGGCGGAGGCCGCGGTGCAGGCGGTCGCCGCGGAGCTGGCGGGGCGGGGCGTGCGGACCAGGGCGCTGCGGGTGTCGCACGCGTTCCACTCGTCGTTGATTGAGCCGATGCTGGAGGCGTTCGTGCGCGTGGCGGCGACGGTAGCGTACCGCGCGCCGGCGCGGCCAGTGGTGTCCAACGTGACGGGGCGGGTCGCGGGGCCGGAGATCGCCACGGCGGCGTACTGGGTGCGGCATGTGCGCGAAGCGGTACGGTTCGGCGACGGGGTTCGGGCGCTCCACGAGGCGGGCGTGGGCAGCTTCGTGGAGGTCGGGCCGCGGCCGACGCTGCTCGGGCTCGTGCCGGCGTGCCTGCCCGAGGTGGAGGCCGGGGCGCTCGGGCTGGTGGCGTCGCTGCGCGCGGGGCGGGGTGAAGCCGCGAGCGTGCTCGATGCGCTGGGCGAGGTCTGGAGCGCGGGGGGCGCGCTGCAGTGGGGCGGCGTATTTCCGGAGGGCGGGCGGCGGATGTCGCTGCCGGCGTATCCGTGGCAGCGCGAGCGGTACTGGATCGACGCGCCCGAGGCGGGGCGCGCGCCTGCGGGCGAGGCCACGGGGCATCCGCTCCTGGGCGTGAAGGTCCCGTTGGCGGGAGCCGGCGGCAGCGTGTTCGAGGCGCTGCTGGGGCCGGGGATCATCGGCGCGCAGCGGTGGCTCGGGGACCATCGCGTGGCGGGGCAGATCGTGGCGCCGGGCGCGGCGATCGCCGAGCTGGTGCGGGCAGCCGCGGCGCACGGGGCGGCGGACGCTCCGCGCGTGACGGGGCTGGTGCTGCAGGCGCCGCTGGTGCTGCCGGAGACCGGCGCGCGGCGGGTGCAGGTCGTGCTCGCGGAGGGCGCGGACGGCGTGGTGATGGCCGGGGTGTACAGCCAGCCGGCGGAGAGCGGGGCCGGCGCTGCCTGGACGCTGCACGCGACCGCGGCCGTGGCCGAGGCGGCCGGCGAGGCGGCGCCGCCGGCGCTGGATCTGGGCGCGGCGCGCGCGCGATGCAGCGAGGCGCTGGACGTGAGCGCGTTCTATGCGCGGTTCGAGGAGATCGGTATCGGCTACGGCCCGGCGTTCCGGGGCCTGCGATCGCTGTGGCGCACGGATGGGGAGGCGCTCGGGGAGGTGGTGCTGCCGGGCGAGCTGTCGGCCGAAGGCTACGGGGTGATGCCGGTGCTGCTCGACGGGGCCTGGCAGGCGGTGCTGGCGGCGGTCCCCCCCGCGGAGGCGGCCGAGCTCTTGATGCCGTTCGAGATCGGCAGCTTCGTGGTGCACGCCACCGGCGCGGACGCGGCATGGGTGCAGGCGCGGCTCATCGACGGGCCGAGCGTGGTGGCCGACGTGATACTGACCGACGCCGACGGTGCGGTGATCGCGGAGGTCCGGGCGCTGCGGCTCCAGCGTGCGGACGCGACGGCGCTGCGGCGCGAGGCCACGGTGGCGCTGGCGGCGGCAGACGCGCTTTATCGGATTGAGTGGCGGGAGGCGCCGCTGGCTGAGACGCTGGCGGCGGCGGACGGATCGTGGGTAGTGGTGGCGGCGGCGGGCTCGGCGCTCGCGGCGGCGCTGGCGGCGCGGCTTCGAGGCTGCGTGCGGACCGAGCCGGCCGGACTAGCGGACGCGCTGGCGAGCGCGAGCGTGGTCGCCGGTGTGGTGTGCCTTTGGGAGGCGAGGGCGGAGGCGGACGCGCCGGCGGCGGCGGCGGCGCAGCGGGTGATCGAGGGCCTGGCGGTGATCCACGCGCTGCAGCGCCGCGCTCCGAGACGGCTGGTTTGGGTGACCGCAGGCGCGGTGGCGGCGATGGACGGCGAGGACGTGGCGGTGGCGACGGCACCGCTGTGGGGGCTGGGCCGGACGGTGATGCAGGAGCAGCCGGAGCTGGGCTGCCGGCTGGTGGATCTGGCACCGGGC
>Ga0105048_10001274_pt1 | contig 40949 bp, 42 predicted proteins | sample MAT05_FD_78382 | JGI IMG/M metagenome (GOLD analysis project Ga0105048, IMG submission 78382) | Freshwater microbial communities from Lake Fryxell liftoff mats and glacier meltwater in Antarctica - MAT-05 | ecosystem: Environmental > Aquatic > Freshwater > Ice > Liftoff microbial mat | place... | reverse complement strand
GTGAGGGACGGGGGGGCGACTTCGTCGATTTTTTGCACGCGGAGACGCGGAGGGGTGTTTAACTATTTTATGTATGTGAGGGATGGGGGGCGACTTCGTCGTTTTTTTTGCACGCGGAGACGCGGAGGGGTGTTTAACTATTTTATGTATGTGAGGGATGGGGGGAGGCGCGGAGATGGATATGTATTAACTAATTTGCTAAATCAATGCGTTGAAAAATGTTTTTTCACAAAAGCGTTTTGTTGATTATCTGTCATATTATCGGTGTCTAGGACTTCGATTTTTATATCTGCGAAACGATGATCAGCTTTTATAATATTAAACAGTTCAGCTTTTGCGTTTGTAGGACCAAATAAAAGCACTTCTTTGTAGTTCCTTATTTGTTCTATTATTTGTTTATAATAATCAGCTTGTTGATGTTGCTCTTTGTTATGCATTAATTTTTCACCTCTGGCAATACTAAATGCTTTTTCTTCGTGAGTCGATTTTGATGTAATGGTGTTAGACTGCATAATTTCTGTAGCAAATTCCATTAAATGTGCGCTAGAATTGTCCATCCAAATTCCCAATTTTTTATCAGTTGTCATAGTTAATTTTTTAATGTTGATTTAAAATAATGTTGTTTCCGTTTGTGTTGTTGGAGATTTGAAAATTTTTTTATTGTGCGGTATAGCCGCCATCTATTGTATAATAAGAGCCCGTTACAAACGACGATTTTGAAGAACTTAACCATAAAACTAACTCTGCTACTTCTTCAGCTGTTCCTAATCTGCCAATTGGATGCAGTGCAGCTAATGCATTTATTGTTGCATCATCTAATGTATTTGTTAACAATGGTGTACTAATATATCCAGGCCCGATTGCATTAACACGAATATTTTTTTCTCCGTTTTCTAACGCAGCTGTTTTTGTAAGTCCAATAACGCCATGTTTTGCAGCAACATATGCAGCAACATTTTTGCTTGCAACAATTCCAAGTATAGACGCCATATTCACAATACTTCCACCACCAGATTTTAACATAGCAGGTATTTGATAACGCATGCCATAAAACACACCAGATAGATTAATGCCAATTACTTTATCCCATCCATCTATAGGATATTCGCCAACAGGTGCAAGTGGACCGCCAATACCAGCATTGTTACATGCAATATGTAAGCCTCCATATTTTTTTACTGTCTCTTCAACAAGTGCTTCGTTTTCGGTTGCTATAGCGGTATTTGTTTTAACAAATATTGCATCGCCATTGGCAGCTATAATTTGTGCCACCGTTTCATTAGCACCTGCTTCATCTACATCTGCAATAACTAATTTTGCTCCTTCTGCTGCAAGTAATAATGCAGACGCTCTTCCAATACCGGAGCCTCCTCCAGTAACAATGGCTACTTTATTTTCTAAATTTTTCATTTTATGTATTAATTTGTGATTTGAAGTTTATTTAATTCAAACTCATTTGCTTAAAACCGATTTGTAAATTACTTTACTTTTAATAATTTATTTATTTGCTTGTCCGTCTTTTTAACGATTCTTTTAATTGATTTTCAAACTACTTTTTCGTTCCTTTTTGTTAAAACTGTTTTGTTTTTCTTAAGTACTTTACGCACTGCTTCGTTCAATTCTTCGCTGAGTGTTTTTATTGCTATCTTTTTCACAAGTTATAATTGTTATTGGATTGTAATAAATGATTCCAAATTGATTTTTGTATTAATTGAATTTGAAATTGCACAGGCCTTTTCGCTCATTTCAAGCAGTCGCTTAGCTTTTGCTTCATTTTGCGTTGCTGCTATCAATAATTTCGGCTTGATTACAATTTCTGTGACAGCAAATTTTCCATTTATTTTTTCGATTTTGCCAGTAGCATTGCAATCGAAACTTATAAATTTAAACTTGGAATTATCAGCAACCAATAAAAATGTAGACATTAAGCATGAATTAACTGCTGCCACAAATAAATGTTCTGGCGTCCATTTTTCTTTTATTCCGTTTGGAAATTCTGGTGGAGTAACAACTTCTATTGTTTCGGGTATTACTGGTGAACTTAATGTTCCTCTTGTAATTCCATCCCACTTTAAATTTACTTCGTAAAAATGCGTATTTGTCATAATTTTAACTTTTAAAGCAACACAATGAACTGCTCACTGTATTACTTTTGTTATTTAATTAAAATCTCGTTTTAATCACCAGCTTTTTGACATGCTGTTTTGGATTTGGGCTTGCTTGTAACTACCGGCCAACCAATAAGATTAAACCATTATTACTAGCTTATAAAGGTGTGTCACTACTAAAGAAATTTTGTTACATCATTACGCATAGAAGTTGCATAATTCGCAGATTTAAGTTACATAGCTAGATATGGAAATTATTCAAAAAGGCTAGCTGTGTGCTGTAAAAGTAGCATTAGTTTTAGTTTTCAGTATGTTGGTAATTATGTATTTGTTAATGTTGCGTTTCGTATTCCATTATTATTGCTTTTGAATTGCTGCATACAATTCAATTTATCTCCCAACTTCACTATCCACCAAAATTTTGCTCAATCTTGCTCAATCATCTATTCCAATGGCTGTTTCAATTTGCGCCATAAAAAAACCCCGCTTTCGCGAGGTTCAATTTCCTAAAGGAGATGCTCCATTGGAGCATTGTCCTTACTGTATCTCATTATGTTATCGATAACTTTTTGAGCAGGTTTCAGTTTAACCTTGTTGAGGTCCGACCTTGACTCTATCAGATTGTCATGTAATTCTTTCAGTTCCCAATCGCTTCGGAGCGCCTCTTCAATTAAGCTGGTTTCCGCTGCGGTTGTTTCTGAATAGATGTAACGAATGAGATTGTCTTGAGTAATGTTTTTAGTCATGCAATACGTTTTAGGTTTAACTATAAAATTTATACAGCTAAAACGCGTTTGCCAATCTGGTTAGTATATCAAATTGAAATATTTTTTTCTTCCATTAACTTCCTCAAGTTGATTAATGCATAACGCATGCGACCTAAGGCGGTGTTAATGTTTACACCCGTTAATTCGGCTATTTCGCGGAAATTCATATCCATGTAATGTCTCAAAATTACCACCTCGCGCTGCTCTTCAGGCAAATGCTCTAGTATCTTGCGGATTTTAGTAGAAAATTCGTTCTCTATTATCTTGCTTTCAGCGCCAGGCTCCGAAAATTTGAGCACGCTAAATATGTCGAAACCTTCGCGGGTAATAACTTTAGGTAAGCGCTTTTCGCGGCGATAGTAATCGATACACAAATTGTAAGCTACTCGCGACAACCATGGCAAAAATTTGTTTTGCTCCTTATACTTACCACTGCGCAGCTTGTCAATTACTTTGATAAAAGTTTCCTGCATTAAATCTTCTGCCGTATAAGTATCGCGACAAAAAAGGTAGATGTAGGTGTAAATCCTATCTTTGTGACGGTTGAGGAGTTCACCGAGCGCAGACTCGTCGCCGGCAAGGTACATTTGGACCAATTGGTCATCAGGAAGAGTTCTTGACTGCATACAAAAAGGTTAAGCATTAACTAATAAAATGAATTCTTTATTTAGTGTATAGTTATCCTTATAGGCAGTAGCTTTGAGTTTTGTTATTGCAAATATACTCTTTTTTGGAATTTTCCAAATAGAATGAACAACCTTTACGCAGTATTTTTGAAAAAGTTTCAATAAAACACCTTTGAAAGAGAAAAAAAACCAACTTAATGGTCATTTTGACGCAATATTTATAAAAGGGGCTAGAGAACATAATCTTAAAAATATAGATGTTACTATTCCCCGTAATCAGCTTGTAGTTGTTACTGGCGTTAGCGGCTCAGGAAAATCGAGTCTTACCTACGATACTTTGTATGCCGAAGGCCAACGACGCTATGTAGAAAGCTTGAGTTCCTATGCTCGACAGTTCCTTACAAGACTCGATAAGCCAGACGTGGACTACATTAGAGGCATTTCGCCAGCTATCGCTCTCGACCAAAAAGTGACTACACGAACTACCAGAAGTACAGTAGGCACATTGACAGAGATTTACGATTATTTGAGATTATTGTATGCGCGTTTAGGCAAAACGTATTCGCCAGTTTCGGGTCGGGAAGTTAAAAAAGATGAAGTGAGCGATGTGGTAGATTATGCTGGTTCTCTTCCGCAAGACACAAAAGTGTTTTTGTTAGTAGAATTAGAAAGCGATAAAAAAAGAAAACCGGATGAGCTGGCTCGCATTTATCAGCAAAAAGGATTTACACGTTTTTTTTGTGATGATGCCATTGTGAAAGTAGATGACGTTACCGAAAATCCTAAATTAATTCCGCCAAGTTCAAAATTGTATTTGCTTATTGATAGAATTATTGTGCAGAAAGAAATAGTAGAGGGCAATACTGAAGCTACCATAAATGAAGAATTACAACAACGCATTGCCGACTCTGTTGATATCGCATTTTCTGAAGGACGTGGCACTTGTATTTTAAAAGCTGATAACATTGAAACGCGTTCTTTCTCCAATAATTTTGAGGCAGATGGTATTATTTTCGAAGTGCCGAATCCACACTTTTTTAATCAGAATAATCCGTACGGCGCATGTAAACTTTGCGAAGGTTTCGGAACTGTAATTGGTGTAGATCACGATTTAGTTTTTCCAGATAAAAATCTTTCCATTTATCAAGGAGCAGTGGCTTGTTGGAAAGGCGAAAAAATGAAAGCTTGGTTAGATGAATTAATTAAAGAAGCCGGTAAGTTTCATTTTCCTATTCACAAAGCTATACATCAACTCAGCAAAGAACAATATCAATTATTGTGGACTGGCAACGAACATTTTAACGGATTAGATAAATTTTTTAAAATGTTGGAAGAAAATGCATACAAAATTCAGTATCGCGTTATGCTTTCACGTTATCGCGGCAAAACAACTTGTCCCGAATGTTTAGGTTCCCGCATAAGGCGCGATGCTAATTATGTGAAAATAGATAATCATGCAATCTCCGAATTAATAGATACGCCTATTGAAGACCTTGCTATATTTATGCGCAATATTCCATTAAATGTTTTCGAAACTAAGGTGGCTTCACGCATTTTATTGGAGATAAACAATAGATTAGGTTATATGCTCGATTTGGGATTGGGCTATTTAACACTTAACAGAAAAAGTAATACATTAAGCGGTGGCGAAACGCAAAGAATTAATTTAACGCGCACACTAGGTAGTAATTTAACTTCATCGTTATATATTTTAGATGAGCCGAGTGTTGGCCTGCACCCTCGTGATACTGCCCGTTTGGTGAAGGTATTAAAAAATCTGCGCGACTTAGGTAATACGGTAATTGTAGTTGAACATGAAGAAGAAGTTATTAGAAATGCTGATTACATTATCGACATTGGTCCAGCAGCGGGAATTCATGGTGGCGATATTATTAGCAATGGCAACTTTGAACATATATTAAAAGACAAGGCGAGTTTAACAGGAAATTATTTATCGGGTACAAGAGTAATTCCTATTCCAAAACATAGAAGGAAATCTGCCAATAAAATTAAAATTCGGCAGGCACGCATGCACAATTTAAAAAATATTGATGTCACTTTTCCGCTACATAGTTTAGTTGCTGTTTCTGGCGTAAGTGGTTCCGGAAAAACTACCTTAATAAAACATATTTTGCATCCTGAATTAATGAAGATGTTGGATGATACTAGCAACACTGCATTTTTCTCGAAAATAATTGAAGGTGATGTAAGTAATATTACCCAAGTGGAGATGGTAGATCAGAATCCGATTGGCAAATCGTCGCGTTCTAATCCTGTTACTTATGTAAAAGCATACGATGAAATTCGCGAATTATATGCGCGTCAACCACTATCGAAAATGCGCGGATATAAAGCAGGATTTTTTAGCTTTAACGTTGATGGCGGTCGCTGCGAAACATGCAAAGGTGAAGGTGAAATTACTGTTGAAATGCAATTTTTGGCAGATGTGCATTTAACCTGCGAAGAGTGCAACGGAAAACGTTTTAAAGAAGAGATTTTAGAAGTTGCTTATAAAGGGAAAAGCATTGCCGATTTATTACAATTAAGTGTTGATGAAGCGCTTGAATTTTTGCAAGATGAAAAAGATATTTTAAATAAACTACAACCATTAAGTGATGTTGGTTTAGGGTATATTAAACTCGGTCAAAGCAGCAGTACTTTATCGGGTGGTGAAGCACAACGTGTAAAATTGGCTAGCTTTTTAGGTAAAGGCCGAAGTAAAGAACATATCTTATTTATTTTCGACGAACCAACTACAGGCTTACATTTTCATGATATCAATAAATTATTGGACGCCTTTCATGCGCTAATAGATTGCGGTCACAGCATTATAGTAATTGAACATAATATTGAAGTGCTAAAGTGTGCCGATTACATTATTGATTTAGGTCCAGAAGGTGGTGAAAAAGGCGGTTATCTAGTTTATGAGGGCATTCCTGATGGGCTTGTGAAGGTAAAAGATAGCTACACAGGGCAATTTTTAAAAGGTAAAATGTAGCAAATTGGCAATTCATTGACTGCTCAAATTGGTGATTCCAAGAATTTTGATTATTTTTGAGTAACACACACACAATGCAACCAACAATCTCAATCTTACTTTTGAGTCTGGTCTTTTTTTCCTGTACACCTAAAGGAACGGAAACCAGAACCGATATTCAAATTAAATCTGACCGCCGACAGGCAGAGCAGCAATCGCCAACTATGTATTTAAATGTTACTGGACAAATTGCCGAGGATCGCATTAATTGCAGCATCGAAAATTTAGCCACTGAGGCGAGTTATACCAATATTGTTATTGGGGTAAATTATTTCACTGAACACAGGGAATTAATTCGCTCGGATGTGCACACCATTAATCAAGTTGTAGCACCTTCAAGCATAGCAACTTATACCTTAGCCATTGCTCCGCCACCTTTAAATTATGCAACTATATCTATTTCTACCCGAGGTGCCGAAGGTGTAAATTAATTGATACTATAGTGCCATTTAAAACCAACAAATGCACGTTTTAAAAATTGACATCAAATTATTTTATTAACCCTCGAGATTTAATTTATATAACTGGTATTGCAATTATTATATTTATTATTACCACTTTTTTATCAAATTATTTTTTAAAGTCAGGCCCTGAAATAATACACTTTGGTTATCCATTTTGCTTTTATTATGAATATGGTGGCTATATGGCACAGCAAAATGGTAGCAATATGAAATATTTTGCTTTTGATGTTATAATTGCATGGGGTTTTACCTTTGTTTTATGCATTGGAGCTAAGTTAGCGTGGCGCTTAATTGCAACCCGGCCAAAGTAGTTTTTATTTCCTAACAAATAATAGCTACTTTTATCGCCATTGTATATAAGCCATGGTAGGAACAATTTTACTTTTTATAGCGGGATTTTTTGCCTTAATTATCATTTTAGGTCTTTTTATTCCATCAAAATATCGATTTAGTCGCACCACCACAATTGATGCCGATAAAAAAAAGGTGTTTAATACAATCGACGATTTAACTACGTGGCCAAAATGGAGTGCATGGAGTCCTGAAAAAGATAAAAATATTGCCATTTCCTTTGGAGAAAAAACAGCTGGCAATGGTGCAACTATGACTTGGAAAGGAACGAGCATGGGAAAGGGAAATATGCAAATAGATTCAACAGATCCATACAATACCATTCAGATTACAGCCTTGTTTAACAAAGGTTTGTTCAAGATGAATTTTACGTTTACCATTCAAGGGGTATCTGAAAATAGCGTTGATGTAAGCTGGGCCGTATCAGGTAGAACCAAACGCGGTGGATTTGCGAAAATTCTTGGACGCATGCTTATCAAAGCAATGGGTCGCGACATGGAAACGGCATTAAAAATACTTAAGCTTTATTGTGAAGGGAAACTGGCCTAAGTTTTAACAGTAGCTCCCCTAAATCGCAATTTTATTTGCTCTCCAATTTGCTTGAACGACTGGAAGTTTAAAGGGAATTCTAACACTACATGCAGGAAGCTGAGGAAATATAAACACATTAATCCGAGTTCATAATTTACAACATACAACACGACTGCCGATACCCATAACACTAAAATGGTTGTCATCCATAAGCGTGGCACTTTATGCCATTTAATTACTGATGTTTTAGAGAACCAGTTTAAGTAGTGATAAGTATAGGCATAGGCTATAAATCTGGTAATTAAAATACCAGCGCTCGAATTATAAATCATATCTGCCGATGGATTTTCGATATTTAAAAACGATTCAAAAATTTGCGTATTTAGCGAAAAAAACGAAACATCATAGCTGCCTTTAGCATATTCGCTCACTTGATAGTTTTCTGCACCTGGGGCAATAAGAAAGAAACTCACCGCACAACCAAAAAATATTAAAATGGAGAGGAATCCTGAAGTGCTTTTAGATTTTAGTGCGCCGACTAAAATAAATGCGCCTGTAAAAATAAAAACATGCAATAATGTAGGCAGAAACATGGCGAACATCACATCAACAAAATGATTAGACCGCAACAGCAAGGCAATAACAAATAATAATGCGAAGGAGATGATGCGTTGAGTAGTGTTTTTAATCAGTACCATTACCAATGCAATGCCAAATGCCATAAAAATTAAAGCGGTGGCGGGATTTTCATAATACATAAATGAAAAAAAACTACTCAGAAATGGCGTCATTACCAATTCGCCTTGAGCGTTTCTTGGGCCGCTTGCTGAATAGAGATAGTTAATCATGGCCGGAATGGTAATCAGCAAAGTAATTATTACCAATGGCAAGTAATCGCGCTTTTTAGGACTAAAATACTGACGTTTATGCAGCCACGAAATTTCGGTTAAATAGTGCAGCGGACCTAACACGGCGTACGAAAAAAGAAATAATTCGAATGGAATAATAAATGCTGCAACTGCAGAAACCAGCATGAGTGCTATATTCAGATAATTTACCTGCGACGTAGTCATAAAACAAAATTAATCGAAATTAATCAAAAACTAATATCTGAAAAATTACAAAAAACAATTCCCGCAAACACGTATGAGGCATTTGCGGGAATGTTAAACAGATAATTGTTATCTGCTACAATTTATTTTGGTGCTGAAGCAGTTGTAAGTGAAGCCAATTCGCGGTCGATCCAGTATAAGCCTCTTGAATCGTCGGGACCCAACAAATTGATTTTATCCAATACGTTACGGAACAATTTTTCTTCTTCGTGTTGTTCGGCTACATACCATTGTAAAAAGTTATAAGTGGAGTGGTCCTTTTCGCTCATGCAGAGGTCAACCAAATTATTTATTGATTTAGTAACAGCAAGTTCATGTTCTAAAACTGCTTCGAATAAATCTTTTAAATTTTTGAATTTGATAGGAGGTTGTTTAATGTTTGGTGCCAAAGCGTGTCCGCCTGCATCGTTAATGTAGATGAACAATTTCATCATGTGCATTCTTTCTTCATCGGCATGGCCGTATAGAAATCCAGCGGCACCTTCTAATCCTTTAGCGTCGCACCAAGAAGCGGCAGATAAGTAATAATTAGAAGCATAGCCTTCCATCTCTATCTGCTTATTGAGCGCATTTTCTACTTTTTTATTTAGCATATTCTTTGAGTTTGTATGCAATGTTAAACATATACTAATAATAGTAGTTCAACAAAACCGAAATTTATACTTATTCTAAATTGGAGGCAGTTGCAATTGCTGTTTCGTCAGATGCCGGCGTAGTTTGATTTTCGCCAAATTTAGGGCAATCGCATTTGCTGCCACTATTAAATATACCGCATGAGCTTAATAAAAGCATTGTGCATGCGCATATTAAAAAAATGTTTTTACTGTTTTTCATAGCTTTGCGGCAATAAATGTAATCAATTATTTACAGATAGCATCATAACGCACTGTTTCAAACCAAAATTGCCTTGTCACAACAAAAAAAACGAACTATCCTAGTTGCTCCTTTAGATTGGGGTTTGGGCCACGCAACACGCTGTATTCCAATTATAAGGGCATGTATTGCCGATGGGCATCGTGTTATTATGGCATCTTCGGGTAGGTCGCTGCAGCTGTTGGTAAAGGAGTTTCCTGAATTAACAGCCATTGAAATTCCATCTTATAATATTTATTACCAAAAAAAGGGCAGTTTCATCCTAAAAATGCTTGCGCAATTGGGGAAAGTGTTCAGCGGAATAAGAACTGAACATCGCCTCACAAAAGCAATTGTAAAACAACATGGGGTTGATTTAATAATTGCAGATAACCGATATGGAATTTGGCATGAAGACATTTACAGCGTTATTATTACGCATCAAATGATGGTAAAAGTACCTTCATTTCGCATTGCCGAACCATTTGTTTATGCGTGGTTACAAATGCAGCATCGCAAATTTGATGCTGTTTGGATTCCTGATACAAAAGGCGATAATAATATTTCAGGCGATTTGTCGCATAAATATCGATTGCCGCGCAATGCTACATTTGTAGGTATATTAACCAGATTCAGAAAACCCGAAATAGCTATAACTCCTACTAACGATGTTTTAGCAATTGTTTCAGGACCTGAACCACAACGTAGTATTTTTGAAGCGCTAATTATTGAGCAAGCAAAAAAAATACCATTACAATTTATTATTGTTCAAGGTATTTCGGAAAACAATACCGATTTAAAAATTGCGGATAATATTAGGGTTATTTCTCACTTACCAGGTGAAGCATTATTTCAACTAACTTTAGCATCGTCGATAATTATTTCACGAGGCGGTTATAGCACTTTGATGGATCTTGCACTTCTGAATAAACAATGCATATTTGTTCCTACTCCAGGACAAACAGAACAAGAATATTTAGTGGACGCTTTGCATAAAAAAAACATGGCTTATGGCATTGCACAGGATAAATTTTATTTGGCAACAGCGTTAGAATCAATTAAAACCATGAATGGCTTTTTAATTCAATCGGATGCAGCAGCGTTTAAGGAAACATTAAATGCAACAATTGCTATGGCATCTGTTGTTGGACCTGCGACGGGTGGATGAAAAGCTACAGACTGAACAATGGATTTTGAAGGTGTAAATACTTAGCATTTACTTTGCTACCATAAAATATTGTAGCGTGTTCTTCGAATGAAGTTGTAGAATCGGTAGTAAAAAATTGAACAACATTATTTTTACTGCACAATACATCCATTTCAGGGTGGCGCATTAAATATTCTATTAGGCTGTCGGCAACAATTTCACCTTGCGCAACAATTTTAATATGTTGCGGGATATATTTTCGTAATTTGTTTAAGAGCAAAGGGTAATGCGTGCATCCAAGAATTATGGTATCAATATTATTGTTTTTATGCAGTAGTCGGCCGACGTGTTGTTGAATAAAATAATCAGCTCCTGGAGTATCTAATTCGTTATTTTCGATTAACGGCACCCACATTGGACAAGCCTCCTGCACTACATTAATGTGAGGATAAAATTTTGCAATTTCTATTAGATAACTTTCAGAATTAACAGTGCCGGCTGTAGCAAAAATGCCTACTGAATTAGTTTGGGTTAATTTTCCTACTATTTCGGAAGTAGGGCGAATTACACCCAATACTCTTCTTTGGGGAGCAATACGCTGTAAGTCGCTGTGTTGAATAGTGCGCAAAGCTTTTGCAGAAGCGGTATTGCATGCGAGAATTACTAATTTACAACCCATGTTAAACAAGTGCTGCACACATTCCAACGTATATTCATAAACCGTTTCAAACGATCGATTTCCATAAGGTGCGCGGGCATTGTCGCCCAAATAAATAAAATCATACCCTGGCAATTTATGCACGAATTCCTTCAGCACGGTTAAACCACCATAACCAGAATCGAAAACACCAATTGGAAACTGTTTTTGCATTTAGTAAAACAAAGGTATAAAAAAAGCGCCCTTGAGGAGCGCTTTAACATTTAATTTTATGTTTTGAATTATAGTATCCCAAATTTCTTTTTCATCATTGGCATAATGTCAATCGCATCGGCGCCAACATATAACATTGCTGAACCATCGAGTACGGTTGTGAATTTATTTTCTTCACCAACCAATTTGATAGTAACTTTAATTTTTTCAAGAATCGGATTATACAATTCTGCTTTTTTTGCCTCAAGCTTTGAGTTTGATTCTTTTTCGAAATCGCTGATACGAATTTGCAAATTACCTAAATCTGTTTCCACCGATTCGCGCTTAACTTCGCTCCAGCTAGCAGCATTGTTTTGATAGTCGGCCAATTTTTGTTGATACTCAGTAACATAAGTAGCATAAATTTTTTGCATCTCATCTGCATACTGATTTAAAATCGAATCGGCTGTTTTAACTTCTTTCATTTGCACCAACAATTCGTTAGTATTCAAATAACCAATTTTTTGTGCATCAACTTGTAAAGCTGTTAAACATAATAATGCGCTGATAAATAATACTTTAATCTTCATAGTAAACAATTAAAATTTGGGTTGTAATTTATTAGGTTGTAAAATAATTAATTTTTTTGTGGCGTATATCCTAATTTCTTAATAACATCGTCACTTTTATCATTTTCGGGATTTGCAAATAAGATAGTAGTGCTGCTCGATTTATCGAAAATAAAATCGTATCCCCGTTCTTTAGCAAACTTTTCAATTGCTTCGTATACTTTATCTTGTATTGGCTTCACCAATTCCTGGCGCTTTTTGTAAAGCTCACCTTCAAAACCGAATTTAGACTTTTGAAATTCTTTCATTGCCTTTTCTTTGGTTTCAATTTCGCCGATTTTCGTTTTCTTTTGTTCTTCAGTAAGCAAATATTGCTCATTTTGGAAATTGCGATAGAGCTCATCAATTTCTTTCTGTTTTTTATCTACTTCGGTTTTCCATTCGGCAGTAACCTTATCAATTTGTTCCTGCGCTGTTTTATATTCTGGAATGTTATTCAGAATATAATCGGTATTAACATAAGCAAATCGTTGAGCATTTGCGGTAAGTGCGGTAGCAATAATTACTATTGCAATCAGTAAGCTTTTTTTCATGACTAGTAGTTTTTAAAATTATTCTGGTTCGAAACCTAAAATCACCGTGAATTTTCCATTTTTAGTTATGTAATCAAAAAATCCGTCGGCTGGTTGAAGGTCTCCCGGTGTTTGATCGTCAAACCGTATGCCATAATCAACACCGAGTAATCCGAACATTGGTAACCAAGCCCTAACACCTACGCCCACACTGCGTTTCAACTCAAGCGGATTAAATGATTCAATATCGGGATATAGGTTACCACCTTCAGCGAATGCCAATGCGTAAATATTAGCTGTTTGCGATTTTACGATTGGATAGCGTAACTCTAAAGTGAATTTATTAAAGATAGATTCTGTTCTTGGTGTTGAGCTGTTTGGCTGACTAAGCACTTCGTAACCTCTTAATGAAATTATGTCGGTTCCAACAAATGTGTTTGTAAAACCGCCAGATAAACCGTCACCACCTAATTGGAATCTTTCAAAAGGAGGAATTCCCACTTCTGAGTTGTAATAGCCAAGCCATCCTATTTTAATTGCTGTTCTCAATACAAACTTGCCACCAACGGGTGTGTAATAATCGGCATTGAAACGCCATTTATAATATTCAATAAAATTATATTTACTTTCAGAATCCAAGTCGGTATAATCCTTATTATTAAATGCTGAATAAGGCGGTGTAAATTGCAGCGATAACGAAATAGCAGAACCTGATTTAGGGAATTGCGGATCATCAATTGAATTTCTAGCCAGTGTTTCTTTAATACTAAAGTTATTATAGTTGCCGTCGGTTGCAATAAAAAATGGATAATTTTCTAATTGATAGTTAAAAAAGTTAACTGCGCTCAATAAGCTGAAATAATCGTCAGGCCATTTTAAGCGAATACCATAACCAACAGATGCACCGTTGGCGATAAAGTTTCCTTCAATTGCATCGAATGTTGTTCCAGGAATATTATACCCAAGTTGTGTTCTTGTTAATGAAACAGAAAATGAATTCGGCTTTTTGCCAAGGAACCAAGGTTCAACAAAACCAATATTAAATGCCTGATATAAACGGCCAGTTGTATTAATTCGGAACGATACTTTTTGTCCATCGCCAGAAGGATAAGGACGCCATGCATTTTTTTCGAACATTTGTTTAGCGCTCCAGTTATTTAATACAATACCAACGCTAGCAAGAATACCAAAACCTTGCCCGCCATAACCAGCAGATAATTCTAATTGGTCGGATGGTTTTTCAACAACAGTATATTCAATATCTACAGTTCCTGATTCGGGATGTGGAATTGGATTTACTGCAATTTGTTCTGCATCAAATAAACCTAAAGCAATAATTTCTCGTTGTGAGCGGATTACCAATGAGCGGTTAAATTTTTGCCCTGGGTAGGTTCTTAATTCCCTTCTGATTACATGCTCACTTGTTTTCGTATTTCCGCGGATAAATATCTGATCGATAATTGCTTGTGGCCCTTCGGTAATTCTTATCTCCAAATCAATACTATCATCTTGTGCCCAAATTTCAACTGGTGTAATTCTAAAGAATAAGTAACCGTCATCCATGTAGTAAGATGTAATGTCTGGTTTATTTAAATCGAATGATATACGCTGATTTAAATAAGTTTGATTATAAATATCGCCAGATTTAATACTTAAAATTGAATCTAATTTCGATGTAGTATATTTTGTATTTCCTTTCCAGTTGATATCTCTGAAATAGTATTTATTGCCTTCTGCTACTGTATAAGCAATAGAAATAGCGCGGCTGCTTACGTCATAAACTGAATCGAGTTTAATTTCCGCATCGCGATAGCCAAGCGATTTGTAAAATGTAACTACATTTTGTGCGTCAACTTTTGCTTTATCAGCATCGTATTTGGAAGAATTAAATATACGCACTTGTGCACGTTCAGTAACAAAGTCCAACACGTTTGCATAGCTGATTGATGATAAAATATTTACAATCCCTTTTGGTCCAAAATCTTTTTTAGTAATTGGGTCTTCAGGATTACTATAAAACACATTGAATTGTGTGCGCATTCTGGTGTCTTTCATTTGCTTCAACAACAGTCGGTCGCTTATTGCTGTATTTCCTTCGAACGTAATTTGTTCGATTTTAACTTTTGGGCCTTTTTCAACATCTATAAAAACAATAACGCTATTGTATTTTGACGTATCTGGTTTTGCATATACATCAACTTCAACATTTAAGAATCCTTTTTCTTCGTAATAATCTCTAACTGTATTTTCAATATGAATGCGTGTGAAATCGGCATAAGGTGTTACGTTACCAACAATATCTAATAAAGGCCTCAGGTCTTCATCCTCCGATTTTGAAGTTCCGGCAGGCGCGAAAGTTGAAATTTTAGGTAATTCTTCAACATCAATACCAATCCATATCTGGTCACCAAGAATTTTATCAATAACAATATCAATGCTAGAAAAAAGGCGCATTTTCCAAAGATTCTTAATTGCAATACTAAAATCTTCACCCGGAACGGTAAGTGGTAAACCAGGTGTTAATCCTGTTCTAACAATTAAACTATTTAAATCGATATTCGGCGATTTAACACCTCTAATTTCTGTAGAGGCTATGGTATATTTTTTAGGAGTACTATAATCAATTAGATTTGAATCAACACCAAATTGTTGTGCATTTGCATTCACTGCAAAAACGAGCATCCATCCACATAATAAAAATAATCGCACTAATTTCTTCATTTTACTTGAATTTGATCTGTTGTTTTTCCGAACCTGCGTTCACGCTTCTGATAATCGAGAATAGCTTTAAGCAATTCATTCTTATCGAAATCTGGCCATAGGGTTTCTGTAAAGTAATATTCTGTATAAGCGGATTGCCATAGTAAAAAGTTACTAATTCTATATTCGCCACTTGTTCTAATTAATAATTCAGGATCAGGAATATTTTTGGTATTCATGTGAACGCTGATGGTTTCTTCATCAATGTCTTCGGCATGTAAAATTCCTGCTTGAACTTTAGCAGCAATTTGTTGCATGGCGTGTGTTATTTCCCATCTTCCGCTATAACTCAATGCTAGTATTAAGTTGAGACCTTTATTGTTCTCTGTAATTTTTTTTGCTTCTTCTAATTCTTCAATGCAAGCTTTTGGCAATGAATGTCCATCGCCAATCATTCCAATACGCACATTGTTTTTATCTAGGTCTGGAGTTTCTTTGCGAATGGTGCGCACAAGCAGCTCCATAAGCGCATTTACTTCTGCCTCTGGACGTTTCCAATTTTCGGTGCTGAACGCGTAAAGTGTTAGGTATTGAACCCCAAGCTCTGTGCAGGTTTCAACTACTTTTCGCACGGCTTCCACTCCAGCGTGGTGACCATATATTCTTGCCTTGTTATTGTTATATGCCCAACGACCGTTCCCATCCATAATGATGGCAATATGTTTTGGAATATTATTTGGGTCGAGTTGGACTGCTGACATTAGGGTGCAAATTTATCAAAAAAGGACGGTTTATCTCAATCCCCATTTGCCCGGGGTTGGACATTTTAGGTCAACGAATGTATAGGATAGGAATATTCCGGTGTAAAGGTATTTGTCGTCGTGCTGACTATCGCCCCGTTGCTTACCCGGTTCGCCTAGTGGCACTATGTCTACAATATAACTTCTATCGGCTAAGGCAACGGCTAAAGCACCATCGCTTCCTGTGGCCAAAATTGATGGATCTACATAGGTTTTACTTACATCATCTAAATAATCGGTAAAAAGCCAGTGCCAATTTGCTTCAATACCTGCGGTGATATTTTTGCTGAGCACAAATTTGAAGCCTCCACCCATTGGAACCGCAATTTGTACACGCTGATATTTTTCGTTCCCGGTAAGTTCTGGAAATTGCTGGCCTTCTGTTCCAAGTGGTTGTAAATCAACCCATTGGTCGTCGATGTAGGCTTGAGGATTAAAATAATATAGACTCAATCCCATAAAAACATAGGGTGAAAACCAATATTTAGCTTTTTCCCGCTCCAAAGGCAAAAAGTTAAAGTCCAATCTTGCCGAAAAATCATACACATTTGTCCGGAAACTCAGGTTACGTTGGTTCTGATAAGGGTTTGAGGATATAGAATCGTACCCAAAAGTTTGTCCCCCGCTCAATCCAAAATAATAACCTATACGGGGATTTGGGTTATATCGGAAAAAAGCGCCAGCTCCTGGCTTTAGGAACTGCATGCTTTCTATCGAGTTATTGATATCGCCAAAAGAGTTGGTAACACCGCCCCACAGGCCGATTTCAGCCTCCTGGGCATTTAATTTATTGCCACACAAAAGAGTTGTGACAAAAACGATAGCGATTGATTGTCGAAAGAAATGCATTAAAACGTTTGCAAAGTTACGGAAACAAGGGGTTAACGTATAGAGATTGAGATTATTGTACTGATGTGCAAATGTGTTGAAGTGCTAATATGCTGATGTACCGATTAAAGAGCCGATGTGCTAATGTGTTGATGTGCGGATTGGTTGATGTATCGATGTATGAATGGAACAGCCAAAAATGCTATTGGTAGATAAGAGATGGAGATGATTTCTGCTTTTGAGGGTTATTTTTTGCAGTAGATGTCGGAAGATTCTATGGGATATTTTTTATCGAGATCTACGTTGTTGAGGCTTTTGCTTGAACCCCATCCGAAAAATTTCTCAAATATGGGGAGCAATTTATTGTTTGTTATTTTTCCTAAAAAATATACTTCGTGTTCTTTTTCTTTGATGCCCATTTCATATAATATCTTATCATGCGTTTTGATACCTAGGCTGTTAAAATATTGTTTCATCCTGAAATACTCACACACGTTGCCACTTTCTAAATTACCTGCAAAATAAAATGGCATGAACCAACCAATTAGATAACAGCTAAATGAAATTATTTTACCAATAACATGAAATCTAAATTCATAATATTTGGAAACAGGAATATCATACTGCTGCATTATTGTTAAAACTTCAGCCCTGTGTAACCACTCGTCTGCTTCGATTTGCCTTATCGCTAATTTTTCAGCTTTGCTTTTTACCGAACCAGCGTGACCTTGATAAGCAAATGCGGCAGCTTTTTCGGCCGAATAAGCGCGTTGGAGTAAATCAATTAGTTTAGGATGTTGGAGTTTCAAATGCTTAGCGATTAAATTTTAGACACTAGCATGCAAATTTATAAAAACAGCCTGTGTATGGTTCAAAAAATGTGCTGTACTTAACCATTAAAAATAAAATAACATTAAATGTTTGGTTTTCTCGCAAAAACAAAGAACTTTGTATTTCAAAGTATATGTAATATGAATATTGAAACAAATCCTATGGAGGAGCAGCCCCAAAAATCGTGGATACGCACCTCAGTTACCTTCAAAATGCTGATGATAGGCGCTTTAGCCTTGTTGATGTTGGTTCCTGCCAATATGGTTCAGCTTATTGTTTACGAACGTGAAAGTACCGGCCGAGCGGTTGAAACAGAGGTTGAGCAAGCTTGGGCAGGGGAACAATTAGTAGCTGGACCAATTCTAATTGTGCCTTATTACAAAAAAATGCCCAACGGAGAAAAAAAATGGCATAATAAAAACTTTTTACCCGCAACTCTTTCAGTAAATGGTAATATGCAGCCCGAAAAATTGAAACGCAGCATTTACGAAATAACAGTTTACGATGCTCAATTGGATGTAAATGGCGCATTTGATTTGCAAGCGCTGCAAAATGCACAATTTGATGGAACACCTCAATGGCATAGCGCATACTTGGCAATTGGTATTTCTGATATGAGTGGTATCCAAAACAATATTAAGGTGAATATTAATAACACTGCTTATGCTGTAAAATCAGGATTAAAAACAAAAACCGTTGGCGAAAGTGGCATAACGGTACCTTTTGTTATTGACCATGCATTGTTGAGCGCATGCGATTTTAATTTTAAATTACTGCTACAGGGAACTGGATCAATTCAATTTTTACCGTTGGGAAATAATACTTCAGTAAATATTACATCGCCATGGGCTACACCTGGATTTACTGGTGCTTTTTCTCCTGATGATAAAAATATAAATACAGCAGGCTTTACTTCAAATTGGGAAATTCTAGAACTCAATAGAAATTACCCACAAGTTTGGGATGATGATTTATACAACGCACAAATGCAACATTCAGTATTTGGTGTTGATTTAGTGAATACGGCAGACGACTACCAAAAAACTATTCGTTCGGTTAAGTATGCTATTCTTACAATTGGATTAACATTTTTAGTTTTCTTTCTTATTGAAATAATTAATAAGAAAAAAATACATCCATTTCAATATAGTTTAGTTGGCTTGGCATTGTGTTTATTTTATGTATTACTATTATCGTTATCGGAACATATTGATTTCAATTTAGCATATCTTATTTCGGCGGCAGTAGTAATTGCAATGATTACCCTTTATTCGCTTGCTGTTTTTAAAATAAAGAAACTATCAGCAGTTTTGATGTTGATACTTTCAATACTTTATGGATATTTATTTGTGACCCTACAAGCCAGTGACTACGCGCTATTGCTAGGAAGTGCGGGATTGGTTATTATGCTGTCGTTGACCATGTATCTCACAAGAAATATTAACTGGTATACTACAGAAGTAGGCACTGCTTAATGTAAAATAATTTTTAACTCGGATAGCAAATACAAATTTATCTGCTATCCGATTTTTCATTTAATCCACTAAAAATATTTAAAATAAATTAACTTCGGTCGGTAAATGAATTTATCCTCGAACAAAACAAAATATTAGACTACTTTTTAGTTGCCAGATAAAATTAAATATCCAACTAGCGTTACAAATTTAAGATGAACAGCAGCGCTATATATTCATTTATGGTCGTTATTTACTATAGCTTTGTAAACGGTTTTCCTTGCTCAAAAGACCATTTCGGCGATGTTAATTTCTATACATGAATATTACGCGCCTACTATAAAAAAACTATTCGTTCGGTTAAGTAGGCCATACTTACAATTGCATTAACGTATCCAAGTTGCTGTCTTTCGAAATAATTAAAAAGGATTAAACATGTATTTTAACCCAAAATAAGTGCTAGACCTTTACAAATGGACCAAACTATTGATTTAGCTGTGTTTGACCCGAATAGCGAACAATTTTAAAAGAGCATTTTATATTGGAAGGTGAATATCTTATTGTATTGCATATTATTATATGTTACGATTTATATTGCTTATTCTGGTTTTAATTTATTATAGTTAGGCTAGCCTAGTGTTTCCTTTAGAAAATAAAAAAATAAAAGCCCCCGTAGGAGCTTTTATTAAATATATAGCATAATTCTATAAATTGGATAGTAAATAACAATAAAATTATTTTTTACCATCATCCTTTACTTTCACATCTATTTTATTTTCACCATCTTCCACTTTAATACTACCACCTTTTTTGTCTAATTCAATTTCAACATTAGAACCTTCTTTTGATTCAACATTTACTTTACCTTTTTCACCACCTTCAATTATGATGGTCGTGCCATTATCATCGGTGGGCTGTGGTGTTGTTTGCACTTCGGTTTCAACTGGTTCATCGGCTTTATTGGTACAAGCTGCAAATGATACGAAAGCTATTGCAAGAATAATAATTCTTAAATTGGTAAACATAATAATTTAGTTTGGTTAGATAAACATGGTTCAAATTTCATGCGCAAAAAAATAAATAAGCAAAAATTCAATGTTTATAGCTGTTTACGACGATTGAACACAGTTGGGTTTGGAAATAGAATTTGTAAAAGATACTAAAATTGTATCAGATTGGGTAAATAATTCCCCAAGTTTTTCAACTTTAACACCTGAGTATCAGCAATTTATGGTTAGCCTTTATGGGTTTAATAAATAAAACACGAACAGGTAAAGTAATAAAGCAAGAACCGCGTAATATATTATAACTAAAAAGTCGAATAGCAAATATAAATTTTTCTGCTATCCGACTTTTCTTTCAATCATTTATAAATATTTATAATAAATAAACTTTGGTCGGTAAATTCTTGCATCATCGAACAAATCGAAAAAATTAAGACTATTTTCATTGTAAGATAAAAGTAAATATCCATCGGGAGTTAAAAATTGTGGATGAACATACGCGTTATATGTCCATAAATCGCCACCAGTTTCGGGGGTTACATAAACGGTTTGGCGTTTTTTCCAAGGGCCTTTAGGCGAGGTTGATTCCCACGTATAAATATTAGGGCTGAATAAATCTTCTTGCGTTACTAATCGATAGGTTCCGCCATAATAAAAAACAGCGAATTGCGCTGATGTTGCAACGGGCAATCCGCTTTGCTTTTCTAATCTGCCTAAATTAGTTGCTGGTTCGGTTGTTACCCAGTTAGTTCCATTCCAGAACTCTTGCAGCCCGTTAATATTACCTGCAGGAAATCTACTGATATGTGCATATTTAGTCAGAAATGCTTGTTCTGCGCCGTAAACGTAAATATAACCACCATCTTCCATCAGCGAAGCACCCCATAATATATCAGGGTTAGTATAAAAAGTTGTTCGCGCCGTTTCTACAATTCCAGGCAAGCTAAATGTTACCAAATCGGTTCGCTGATAGGCAAAATCAAAAGCATCGGGGCCAGTTCTTACAAAATACATGAAGAACACATGTAAGTTTGAGCCAATAACGGTTGCATCGCCAGGCCAATACCATTCATTGGACGGGTCGTCAGTATCTACTAAAGCCAATGGATCGTCTATTGTTCCACCGCATTTAGTTACCATATTACCACCCGTTTGCACCATAAAACAGTTACGAATTAATCCAGTAAACGGACGAGAATAATCGGCATAAACAGTATCTAAAAATGAATCGCCAAACATCCAAACTGTGCGACCATCAGGCAATAACACTGAATACGCGGCATCTCCACCAGTCCATCCATTGCCAAAACGATTAAATAAATTAGTAAATTTATTGGCAGGCTTGGTTGCTACACCCGCTAAAGCATATTGCGGATCGTCTGGATTGTCGGTTAAATCGGGCGTAATAACCGGCTCGCAGGCTGCTATTAATACTGCAAACAATATAATAGCGAGGTTTTTTAAGTGGTTGGATGTGAACATTGGCTATAAATTTTAGTTTAATTAGAAGTTAAAAATACAAGTTTTAACGAGATGGACAAGTAATTTTGCAAAAACAAACATTTTTATGAAAAGTGTCAGAATTTGGTTGTGGATAGGTGTTGTGATGGTATTGGTACAAGTAATGGTAGGTGGCATTACACGACTAACAGAATCTGGATTGTCGATTACCGAATGGGATGTGTTAATGGGTAGTATGCCACCAACATCGAATGAGGCGTGGCAAGCAGAATTTGAATCGTATAAACAATCGGCTCAATTTGAAAAAGTAAATACAGATTTCACAGTTAATCAATTTAAAAGTATTTATTGGTGGGAATTTATTCATCGTTTATGGGCACGATTAATTGGGATGGTATTTTTATTTCCTTTTATTTACTTTGTAATAAAGAAAAAATTTAATGGTTCTTGGATTCGTAAATTATTAATAGTTTTTGTGCTTGGCGGTTTGCAAGGATTCGTTGGATGGGTAATGGTAGCAAGCGGTTTGGATGGTGACCCATGGGTAGACCCGAGTAAACTCACTATACATTTATTATTAGCGCTTACGGTATTTATGTATCTTATTTGGTTGGCATTATCTTATCGTAAAAAAGATATTATTACCAATCATCCAACAGCAAATAAAGGCATAAAATATATTCTTGCACTTATATTAATCCAAATTGCATTGGGTGGTTTAATGGCAGGAACTGATGCAGCAAGAGTTTATAATACTTACCCGTTAATGAACGGTGCTTTTGTGCCAAGCGGAGCATTTACCAATTTAAGTTCGGTAGAAAAGCTAGTTGAATTAACACCGGAAATAAATTTTCTACATCGCACTTTTGCCATTATTGTTGCACTAGCAATTATTGTTTTTTGGTTTCAGCATCGCAAGTTTAGCTCACCAATAATGCATAAGTTAAACAATGCATTATTAGCAGGCTTAGTTATTCAATTTTTTTTAGGCATATTTACTTTGCTAGGGTCAAAAATTAATATTCCTGTAATGCTTGGTGTTACCCATCAGGTTGTTGCTTTTTTGCTGCTCGGTGTTGCTGTTGCGATATGGTTCTATTCAGCCCCTAGAAAGGGTTTTGAGCCATTAGCTACAATAACAAAGTAAGGTATGACCCAGTAAATGCGGCGATAAAAGTCCGAACCCCTATCTTTGCCACAAAACAACCAAACTGTGAAAGGAATTATTTTAGCAGGCGGATCTGGAACACGACTCCATCCCATTACCTTGGCCATCAGTAAACAATTGATGCCGATATATGATAAGCCAATGATTTACTACCCATTGTCGACCCTAATGATGGCTGGAATTAAAGACATATTAATTATTTCAACTCCATACGACCTTCCTGGATTTCAGCGATTGTTGGGTGATGGGTCACGAATGGGTTGCAACTTTTCTTATGTAGAACAACCATCTCCAGATGGACTAGCCCAAGCGTTTACTTTAGGTGCTGCATTTATTGGTAACCACAAAGTTGCTTTGGTTTTGGGGGATAATATTTTTCATGGCGTTGGTATGGGTGAATTGTTAACTGCTAACAGCAACCCTGATGGTGGAATTATTTATGCTTATCACGTTAGTGACCCCGAACGTTATGGTGTTGTAGATTTTGATGAAGCTGGCAATGTATTATCAATTGAAGAAAAACCAACTGCACCTAAATCAAATTATGCTGTGCCTGGATTATATTTTTATGATAACGACGTAGTAGAAATTGCACAAAACTTGAAACCAAGTGCGCGTGGCGAATATGAAATAACAGATGTAAATAAAGAATATTTGAAGCGCGGTAAATTAAAAGTGAGTGTTTTACCAAGAGGAACTGCGTGGTTCGATACAGGCACTTTTGATTCATTAATGGCCGCAAGCACATTTATTCAATTAATTGAACAGCGTCAGGGATTAAATATTGGCTGTATTGAAGAAATTGCTTTTCGCAAGAAATTTATTAATGCTGCGCAATTGGAAACTATTGCAATACCGCTCATGAAAAGTGGATACGGACAATATTTAATGAGATTGATTAAATAATTATTTTGGATTCAGGAAAAACAATATTAATAACTGGAGGCTGCGGTTTTATTGGCTCGCACACAGCACTTGATTTGATGGAGAAGGGATTTAATGTTGTATCTATCGATAATTTATCGCGCTCAAAGCAATTTGTGCCTGAAAGAATTAAATCTATTAGCGGTAAAAATTTTATTAATTACAGGGTTGATTTACGTGATTTGCCTAAACTGCGCAATATCATGCATAGTCACCAAGATGTAATTGGCATTATTCATTTTGCTGCATTTAAGTCGGTTGGCGAATCAATGCAAAAACCATTAATTTATTTTGATAATAACATCAATTCAACCATAAATATTTTACGCATTGCCGAAGAATATAATATTCCGAATTTTGTATTTTCGTCTTCTTGCAGTGTTTATGGCAACACAAGCGAATTGCCAGTTGCAGAAACAACTCCATTGTCGCCGCCAGAATCACCTTATGGCTGGACCAAATTAATTTCTGAAGAAATGATTGCTGCGCATGCCAAAACTTCTGGTATCAAATTTATTGCACTGCGTTATTTTAATCCTGTGGGTGCGCATGAAAGTGGACAAATTGGTGAAATTCCATTTGCAGAACCTGAAAATTTGGTACCAAGCATTACACAAACTGCAATAGGTAAAAAAGGTCAGCTTACCGTTAATGGTTTCGATTACCCTACAAAAGATGGTAGTTGTGTACGTGATTATGTTCATGTTATGGATATTGCTGAAGCGCATACGTTATCGTTGCAATATCAACTTAATGGCGCACAAACAAATAATTTCGAAGTATTTAATTTAGGCAGCGGAAAAGGAATTTCTGTTTTAGAGCTCATTCACGCATTTGAGCATGTAAGCAACACAAAATTAAACTACTCTATGGGCCCTCGTCGCGATGGAGATGTTGTTGCTATATATGCTGATAATAAAAAAGCTGCTGAGATTTTACATTGGGAAGCCAAACGCGGCATAACAGAAATGATGGATACTGCTTGGAAATGGGAACAACAATTAAAAACAGAAGGAATTTAGGCCAATGTTAGAATTAATTCTATCCATCGAATCCTTTTTAGGCACTGACCTTGCAACAGCAGCATTGATAATTTTTAATTTAATTCTTATTGAAAGTTTATTGTCAATAGATAACGCTGCAGTAATTGCAACAATGGTGATGGATTTACCGAAAAACCAAAGAGGGAAAGCACTTCGTTATGGTATTATCGGAGCATATGTTTTTAGAGGATTGTGTCTCATTTTTGCTGCATACCTAATGGAGATTGCTTGGCTAAAAGCCGCTGGTGGTATTTACTTGATTTTTTTAATGATCCATCATTTTTATAAGCGCAATTTTCCGCATAAGGAAGAAAAAATTAAAAAAACAAACGAAAGTTTTTTTTATAAATATACTGTTGGCTTGTTTGGTGTGTTTTGGTCGACTGTAATTCTTGTTGAATTAATGGATTTAGCATTTTCTATTGACAATGTTTTTGCAGCAGTCGCACTTGCCGAAAACATTCCAAATCCTCAAAAACTTTACATTGTTTGCTTTGGTGTATTTATAGGCATCTTAGCCATGCGTTTTGTTGCACAAGGTTTTGTTCAATTATTAGAAAAATTCCCCTTCATGATTACCTCTGCGTTTTTGGTTATTGGTTTATTAGGAGGCAAATTGTTTTTATCGTTTATGTGTGAAGAATTTGGAAGAAGTAATTTTTGCGAAATTGTAAATGGTCATAATGCAGATTTGTGGGTTTCAATAATCACCATTGCCATATTTGCAATACCAGTTATCACATCTAAGTTATTTAACTTTCCTAAAGTAGAAAAAAACCCGGAGCTACCTGAAATTGAAGCATTAGAAAAATTAGAAGATCAAATATCTGATGATCCAGATAATAAATAATAAAAAAAATAAAGTTTTGCCGAATCAGAGATTTGGCTGTGATTAGGATATGGTTAGTTTATAGTGGATGTTTCTAGCTTTTAGGTAATTAATCATGGCATTGAAATTGTTTTCGTCTTCGCCAATAAATTCGGGAGTGGATACCCCTTTGCGATTGAATTTATTATCAAGAATTAAACGCGCGGCACCGGTGCAAGTGTAACCAGTTGTGCGCGCCATCGACGATGTTTTTGTCGCATTGTCGTAACGGTCGAGCAAATTGTAAGTGTATGTTTTTTGTGTCCCATTTTCATTACCTGCAACAATTACGCGCATCACCGTAAATTCATTTTCTTCATCTCCGAGTTTCCATTTTGGGAATAATAATTTTGAAGTAACATCGAGCGGGCGAATTGCAACACCTTTAACTATGATTTCTTCTTTACTAAAAAAACCGGTTTCTCGCATTACCCGCATTAATTCAATATGACCTGGATAACGCAATGTACGTTCAATCATATTTGGAATGTTAGGCATCGTTTTTATTAGCGAACGCAGCCCATCGGAATTGAAAGATTCAAGTGTTCCAATTTCATTAAAATCCATTAATTCTGGTTCGCTGAGTGCTGGTTTTATTACTAATTTACTTTCCTTAACAAAGCGCGCTGGCCTAGTATATTCTTCTAATACATCGATTGGCGAAAATGGCGCTTTATATTCGTATGGCCATATTCTTGCCGCAGGCAATCCACCAACCAAACAAACGAAATCTGTAACTTCCATGCGCTTGTTGTGAAAGCCTAAAATAATATTATCCATTCCAGGTGCAACACCAATGTCCATTACGGCTGTTACATTATTTTTTTTAGCGAGTTCATCTAAAACAAATGGATCTTCGTCAAAAAAAGAAATATCACTGGTATTTTTTCCACTTTCAATAACTGTTTTAAATGTATCGAATCCCATAAAACCAGGAACTGCACCTATAACTAAATCTTTATCTGCTATTAAAGATTTAATTTTTTCTTTATCCATTAAATCTGCTTGCACAGTATTAATGCCAAATGGTTTTAAGCGATCAAGATTTTCGTTGCTAATATCTGCAGAAGTAACTTCAAAATCTTTTGCTAAATCTATAGCCATTGCCCTGCCTACCATGCCGGCACCTAAAACGATAATTTTTTTCATACCTAGTATTAATTATGCGCAAAAATAAGCAAAGTAGATTATCCTCTGCGTTTTGTTGCAATGTTTGTAATAGAATTACCTGGAGTTCCTTTAATTAATCCTCTGCATTCTGCATGTCCGCATTTACACTCAAATGGCTCCATATTTTCATCTAGGAATGTGGTATAATCAAGTGTTAATTCTTCACCAGCATGAATATCACGAAGTGCATTAACATTTAAACCATCATATGCAGTATTGGGAACGCAGCTGTGGTTTTGAGGCGCCCAACCGTTGGGGTCATTATCCCATAATAAAAACACTTCGTTACTTATAGGATAGGCATAACGGCGAAATACTTCTATAGCTTCATCCGACCAATGTGTTTCCACATATTGTTTAGTTACAATTCGTTGGGCAGATTCTTCACCCGGAAAAATAATTTCATCTTTATAAATAATCCGGTTCGCAAAAATACCATAACCTGCCTTAGAATTTCCTTGCAGGCGATATGGCTTATGTGTTCTTCGGTAACGTGCAATGCCTTCTTTAATAATAAGATGTAAAAAACCTTTTTGCCCTAAACCATCTTCTTTTAAAATATAATCGGCACTGCCCTCAAATCCATCTTTATAAAATACCGAACAGGTGAAATTAATCTCAAGGAAAAACAATTCTCCTTTATCATTCATTCTGAAATCTAATCGTGCATAACCAACGCCATTAAATCCTTCAAAAATTTGTCGCGTTGCAAGTTGCAATCTGCTAATAATTTCATCATCAATAACAGGAATATTTGCAGTTGGATGCAGCGCTGATGTTTTAAGCGAATAGGTTTTAAAACTAAAATTTTCGGGAAAAATATATTCAATCGGCTTAAATAAATAGGGGTTGGACCTATCGTAAGGGTTAGCGGCAATCATAACAGTAAACTCTCTTCCAGCAATATATTCTTCTACCAACAACGGGCCGTATTCGCTGATAATTGCATTTACTTTATGTTGGAGCTCTCCTTTTGTTTTAACCAACGATTTATCATCAACCCCAAGGCTGTCGCCGGCTTTGGCTGGTTTAACAAATAGCGGATAATTAAGATGCGCTGTTTTAATATCCAAATTTTCTGCATCAGAAATTAATTCAAATGGAGGTGTTTTAACGCCCGCTGTAAATGCAACATACTTCATTAAATCTTTGGTAGGGTCGTATAAAATGGATGTAGGTCCTGTAAATGGCATCCCTAACAATTCCATAAAATAAATAACATCCACCGAAGGTATAGTCCAATCGAGATAGCCTTCGCATAAATTTACGAAAATATCAAACCCTTGTTTATTTAATTCGCGTAATTGCGAATAGGTTGTAAGTTTATTTAAAAAAACATGTTTAAATTCTGCTTCATGCATGAATGCCGACAAATCGCGCGGAGGGTCATAGAATTGGTAGTCGACATTTGAAGTAGAATAATCGGGTTGCAGCACACAAATTTTGAGACCTTTTCCGTTATCGGGGATTGTAATATTGTTGGTGCTTTTTTGCAAAAGAAAATAAATTTAATATGTTTTTACTAAAGCCCGCACTTTGCGCATACGGTGTTTTTTCATCCAGCGCAATGTAGCATCATTAATAATTTCAACAACTAACTGCGTAAATGTTTTGCTGCTAAATCGCAATATGGCGCCAATAGATGTATAATTTTCATCTTCACTTAAACCACATTGTGCATTAACTTCTAGTACTGATATTTTACCAGTATTTTTATCCATGCGTAAGTCTACTCGTGTATAACCCTTACCTGCATTAGACACATAAGCATCCCAACTAATTTTTTTTATTTTTTTTATTAAAGATGGATTTGGTGTTTCATATTGATAAAAATTACCGTTGTCGGGCATTGGTGTTTCATCTTCATAAATTTCCCAAAGCCTATCGAATGACAAAAATTTTTCGTTATCGGGCAATGCTTCATGAAAAATACGTTCAACTGGTTCATAAATATTACTATATTTTGATTGGTCGGATGAACCTACTATCATAGTTGTAAATTCTGGACCATTTATATATTCTTCAACTACTAATCCACCGCTCGATAAATGCCATCCGCGGTACCCATTGAACATTTTATGTATTTGTTCAGTTAAATCAGCTTCATTTGTTACAACATTTTTGATGCAAACCCCCATGCTTCCGCCTGAAACGGCAGGCTTTACGATGAGTGGAGAACCAAGCCTTTCAAAAATGCCTTTAATATTTTGATTACGGGATGTTATTGCCTCCCACTTTGCTGTTGGCACTCCTGCTAAATCAAAAGCCTCTTTCATGGTAATTTTAGAAGTGGTAATGTCATAAAAATAAGCATCAGCACCAGTATAGATTAATCCTTTAGTCTCCAGTAAATTCACTACCGAAACGCCTGGTGTTCCATTAATTTCATCACCATCACAAATATTAAATACAATCGGAAAGTTAATTTTCGCATCGCGTTCTGCTTCAATTTGTTCTATAACAGCCTTATAATTACCCATTGTAACAGGTTGCCATTTCCAATTTAAACCCAACTCATCGAATGTTTTGGTGTATTCGGCAATGCTTTGTGAAAAATCATAATAATAATCCAGATTCGGGTCGTTAGTTTCAAGATGTGGCGCTAGCACCCAAACTTTGATGTGATGCAGTGGAATCGACTCATTGAGTTTAAGCATGGGTTCCTGATTTGAGCCTTGTTGAGTTGTTTCTGGCATGTAATAATTAGTGTAGTGATGTTAATGTATTGTAAAAATAATAATAAGACTGAAAGATGCAAATGTTGGGATGTGCAGATATGTGAAGAAGTATGTTTTAGTGCGTAGCGCCTCATCAAACTGTAATAAATTGAATAGTTTCAGGCTAACAACTATACAAACATCGACCTTGTTACTAAAATATTTGCCAAGTGTAAAAAGTATTGAAGCAATTAGGGCTTAATCAGTTAACAAATAAGTATTATTTTAGCGAAAATATTTTATATGTCCTATTGCACATTTATAAATAAGCTAGGCAAGCAAGAACAAGTTGCTCATAAAATTTATCATGATAATCAGTATGGTTTTCCAATATTAGATGACAACGAGTTATTTTGTAGATTAATACTAGAAATAAACCAAGCGGGATTAAGTTGGACAACTATTTTAAATAAGCAAGATAATTTTAGAAAAGCATTTCACAATTTCAATATTAAAAAAGTTGCGAAATACGGAGATGCTGATGTAGAAAGGCTTTTACAAGATGCTGGCATAATAAGAAACAGGCTAAAGATTCATGCAACTATTCACAATGCACAGGTAATTATATTGTTGCAAAAGGAATTTGGTTCATTTAAAAAGTGGTTAGACTATCATCATCCAAAAACAAAAATAGAATGGACTAAATTATTTAAATCTACATTTAAATTTACTGGTGGCGAAATTGTAAATGAATTTTTAATGAGTACCGGATATTTACCTGGCGCACATGATGAAGATTGTAAAATATTTAAAAAAATAAAAGCAGCTAGTATTAAATCCGCTAAGAAAAAAGGGGTAATAAAAAATTTAATTAAATTTAAGCAATAATTAGTCATTAAATACGTCAAAACTACAAAACCAACATTATGCAAACCATTTTAGGCTCAGGAGGAACAATAGGCAAACTACTTGCAAAAGAACTTACCCAATACACCAAAGATATCCGATTGGTTAGTCGCAACCCTAAACAGGTTAACGAAACCGATACACTTTATCCTGCCGATCTTAGCGACCCCAAGCAAATTGACGGAGCTATTGCAGGAAGTGAAATAGTTTATGTAGTGGTAGGTTTTGAATACACTTTAAAGGTTTGGCAAGCAAATTGGCCAACGTTAATGCGCAATGTTATTGATTCATGCGCTCGTAATAACGCTAAATTGGTGTTTTTCGATAATGTATACAGTTATGCTAAAGAAACCATACCACACATGACAGAAACATCTGCACTCAATCCACCAAGCAAAAAAGGTGTGGTTCGCCGTGAAGTGGTTGATATGATTTGGGATGCTGTAAAACAAAATAAAATTCAAGCAGTAATTGCAAGAGCGGCTGATTTTTATGGCCCCGATAATGATAAAAGCGTATTGGTTACAACTGTAGTAGAAAACTATAAAAAAGGCAAAAAAGCAAATTATTTTGGTAGTGTAGATTATGTGCATACCTACACTTTTACACCTGATGCCGCAAAAGCAACTGCAATTTTAGGCAACACTGCTGATGCTTACAATCAAACCTGGCATGTTCCTACAACATCTGAAAAGATTACCGGTAAACAATGGATTGAACTTTTTGCAACAGCTATGCATACAAAACCCACCTATATGGTTGTTCCCAAATGGATGATTCGGTTAATGGGATTGTTTATTCCAATTATGAAAGAGTTTCCTGAAATGATGTATCAATATGAAATGGACTATGTTTTTGATAGCAGCAAATTTGAAAAGCGTTTTGGAATAATGCCAACTTCGCCAGAAGAAGGTGTGCGGCAAACGGTAGCTGCATCGTAAATTAATCAGCATTACTTTATTTAATTGTTGAACTAAATTGCTACACAAATTAAAGCCTGTGCAGCGAATATATTGTTTCTGGTAGCTGATTTGCTAACCAAACTGCAACTGCCACATGAACAATTTGGGTGCAACCCAAATTAAGCAAGAGCCATTAGTAAATCAATTAAACTATCGATTTAGTTATGTTTAACCTGAATAGCAAACAATTTGAAAACTGTATGCTATTGGTAGGATACATCTGATTTTATTACAAAGTTATGGGTAGTAGAAATTCCATCGCTTAATCCGGGTTAAACAATGGCGATTTGCTTACAAATGAGATGTTCGTTATTCAAAGATAAAATGAAGGCTAAAAAAAATAGAATAATTAAAATTAATTTACGCTATTTTTTAATTAGCAATTGAGCATATTGCTGCTGGCTTGACTGGATTTTAATAATATAGGTGCCTGCTATCAAATTTTCAGTATTTAATTGTATTGAATTATTTCCATCAACAACTTGTGTAACATAACTAAATATAATTTTACCAGCAAGGTCAACTAATTCAATTGCAATTTCTTGAGATGCTATTGAATTAAGTATGATGCTTAAATCGCCACCTAAAGGATTTGGAGAAATGGAAATATTTTCGAACAAAATATTATTAGTATTAATTCCAACTTCAACAGAACCATTGTAACGAGCTATTATTAGTGCATAATCATAATCCCAGCCATAACTTGTTCCAATGCAAATAATTTTTCCATCCAATTGAACAGCCAATGCAAAGTAAGATGCGAACTTACCAAATTCTGTATCGGCATAACCAATTCCATTAAAAGTGTTATCCAAATTACCATTCGAGTTTATACGAACAACTCTAGGTATGCTTCCATCCTCCCATCCAGAAACATAACCTGCAATAATTATTTTGCCATCAGGATTTAAAGCTGTTGCATGACACCGCAGTTCTGTCGAAATAGGAGCGGTAGTTTCGCCTGCGTCATTAAAATCATTATCTAGTGAACCATCATTATTGTATTGATGCAAATAATATGACCCATACTCAAATCCAACATTTATTTTTCCGTCAGGTTTAACGATAATCGATTGGTCATATGTGCCGTAATAAATATTCACTTTACCATCTCCATCAAATGTAGCGTCAATATCACCATTACTATAATAACGATAAACTTTAGTGTCGCCATTACTTACAAGTATTTTACCATCATCTTGCAGCGCTATTCCTGTTGCCCTTTGAGATTCCTCACCAACTATATATCCTATTCCATTAAATGTAATATCTAACGTTCCATCCACATGATATCTCTTTATAAATGGGCGGTCCCAAGTTGCGGCGGCAGAATAAGCAGAATAGTTGGCAACTACAACTATTTTCCCATCGGGTTCAATTACCAAGTCACGCGCTAACATTTCAATACCAGGGTCCAATCCTAAATCAATACTAACAGGTTCTCCAAAAACACCAAAAGTGTTATCTACAGCACCATCAGGCATGAGTCGAAACAAACCCATTACGCCCCAATTATTTGGGTGAATAAAACTGCCAACTATTAAAATTTTATTGTCAGGTTGCAATTTCATATTTAAAAACTGAGGTCCAGGTCCATTTGACACCATACTATAATCCTCTAAAAAAAGTAAACCATCGTATCCAAATGAAGCATCGTTTGTTCCATCGGAATTTAACTGTAATAAAAAAATACTAGCACTGTTTTGAATTCCAGCTATTAAAATTTTCCCATCCTCTCTAACAACAACAGCCATGCCCTGTTCTGTTGCTTCCGAAATATTATAGGTTATTACGCCATCATCGCTAAATAGTAAGTCAAGTTCTCCATCTTGTCCGTAACTTGAACTAAATAATAATGCAACGGCAATAAGAAATACAAATCTCATATGTGTAGAATTATAGGATTTACAATTTATAAATATATCCCGTTAAGTTTAACTTAAACAATAAACTTCATGAAATGCACGAAAAACGTGACGAAACACACCTATTATTTAGTGAAGCAAAATTGAAAACTATCGAATTTTCGAAAAGTAAATTTAATGGGTGATTTCGCCTTATTCCAAATCTGTATTCAACTTATACCTTGCAACGCGATTATTTCCTTGGTCGATAACGTAAACTGTTTCGCGTAAATAGGCAACACCTGTTGGGTTTATAAAATTAAATGGACCGCTCCCTTCGCCACCAAACGAAGCAATTATTTGTTTTGTTGTAGATGATCCAGGAGGTGGATTAACACCTTCATATCCCTTCCTGGTGAATATATATAATGAGTCGGTTCCTGCATCTGTAACAAATATATAACCTGTAAAATCAGGTGCTATGTAAACATCAGTTGGATTAATAAATCTATCGGGTTGATACAAAAATCTATCTGCTTTAGTAAAATCAAAAACAGTTAGTAAAGCGTTTTCACCGTACGTTATTCCACTTTCGGGGTCGTTAAATTGTTGAATCCATAAACATTTGTATTGTGCTGCAGGATTATTTAATGTGATTAAAAATTCTGGTGATGCAGCAATACCCGACAAGCTTTGAGGCGGCGCTGCAAAAGTTGCAATGCTACTTACATCCCATACAGAACGCAAATTACTAGTAGTTGGTGAAAGGCCATTTGCATATCCAATATTGCTACCATTTTCATCAAAAAATAAAATAGTATTATCTGTTCTGGCAATTCCAGTGAGGTCGTTATTTGGCCCCTTGCGACTAACATAAATTGTATTGTCAGATAAAGTACTTATTCCTGTAAACTCAACAGCTTCATCTTCAGCACCGCGAAAAGAAGTTACATTTCTACTCTCATCACAAAATGGATGAATTAACGTATCAATAATTTGCACAGCTCCCGACGCCGTTCCAGTTAAATGATAAACAGCAGCAAGATTTTCTAATATGCCGTCACCATCAACATCAATATTTACCCTTCCGGTAACATAAGTGTGTAAACGACGATCCTGCGTAACATCTGTTGCTCCAAGAATGGCAATCGTATTATAAACTATGCCAGTTTGGTCTAAAACTTTTAATCCTGTTGCATCAACAACATAAATCATTTCATCATATCCGCAATAAATATCGGTGGGATTTACAAAATCGCTCCAAAATGGTAAAATCGGAACATATCCTGCTTCATTTTGCACAATTTCAGGGTCGATGGCACCTTCTTCAAAAATCTCATCAACGGTGCTGTCGTCGCGTGTGCCAAATAAAAAATCACATCCTGAAAAAATCAGTGATGTAATCATTAGCATAGCAGTTACATTATTTATCTTCATGGATTATCGTGCTGTACTTTGTTTCGATTTATTTGGCAAACCATATTCAATGCCAATTTTATTTATCATTCCAAAATTCTCCAAATAATTAAAACCGTAATCTAATTTTATTTGTCCGAATCTACGATTAAAATATGTTCCAAAGCCAAATGCGGGAAATGCTGTATTATCCAATGCAAATGTATATCCTGTTCTTGCAAAAAATAGTTGTTTCCATCCATACTCTAACCCTATGCTGTAAGTTTCATTATTATCGGTAGGGTGATTTAATTGCAGTGCTGTAGTAAGTATATGCTTATCACTTTTAATTACATCCCATGCAAAACCTAAACGAAAAACGGTAGGCACTGCAATTTCAGTAAATTCATTAATCGTTATTGAGTCGCTCAGGTTCAAAACTGCAATTGAGCCTCCTGGTTGTGTATTAAATCCGAAGTTGGAAATCGCGACAGCAAATCTTGTATTTTGAATACCAATATCGTATTGAAAACCCAAGTCGAATACCATGTTTTGGTTGTGCACCGATGCTAAATCTTCTCTAATATATTTCGCCGTTACTCCGAGACTGAATTGATCGGTAAGTTCGCGTGCAAGAGAAACGCCTATCCCCAAGTTCGTAGCACGAAATGTTTGACCAGTGCCAAATGGTAAAAATTCGGTAGTAACTTCCATTTCGCCAGCGTCAAAATACTGCAGACTAACGCCCAAAACGGTATTGCTGTTCATTCTATAAGTAATTCCGCCAAAATTAAGACTAGTTCCTGCTGCAAAATCGGTGTAGTCGACAGCAAAATTGAACTTATTGCTATCTAATTTAGTAATTCCAGCTGGATTCCAATAAAGCGAAGAAACATCATCTACCACTGCTAAAAAACTCTCGCTCATGGCTGCAGAACGTCCATCTGGTGCAATTTTCAAGAACTGCCAGCCAGTAGTAGCCGTGCGCGAATCGCCGTAAGCCGGTAAAATTTGAGCTTTTACCGAGGTTGCCATCAAAAAAATACATATCAAATAGAAGCCGCGCATTGTTGCACAAAGAAAACGAAAAATGCTGAGATGGTTATTGATTAAAAGTTAAGTTTAATCCATTTCAATCAATAGACATTATCAAATGAACCAAACTGCTGATTTAGTTGGGTTTAACCTTTGTAGTAAATAACTTGAAACGAGCATGATATTGCAATCAAACATCTGATTTTATTACACCCAAAAGATGTTACGATTGCCATAGCAAATTTGGGGTTTACACCAATGAAAACATTTTGGGTGCAACACGATTGCAGAATAATTGCTCAAATTTGTGGTTCAAGCAATTATAAATAAATTTCGAATGAATAATTTAATTAGCAATGCACTTTCGGCATACATCGAAAAACATACAACGGCAGAAGACCAACACCTTGCCGCACTTAACCGTGAAACTCATGTTAAAGCCATGATGCCAATGATGTTGAGCGGACATGTGCAAGGCAAATTTTTAGAATTTATTGCCGCTATGATTAAGCCAACCTACATTTTGGAAATTGGCACATTTACAGGATACAGCGCCATTTGCTTAGCCAAAGGGCTGCAGCCAAGCGGCAAATTATTTACTATCGACATAAATGAAGAGCTAACGCCAATGGTAAAAAAATACATTGCTGCCGAAAATATGCAAGAAAAAATTGATGTCATTACTGGGAATGCAATTGAAATTATTCCGACCCTTACACAACAATTTGATTTAGTTTTTATAGATGCAGATAAGGGAAATTATTCAAATTACTTCGATTTAGTTATTGATAAAGTAGTTCCAGGAGGTTGGATTTTGGCCGATAACGTTTTATGGAGCGGCAGCGTAACCGATGCAAAACCCGATAAAGACACGGCCGCAATTATTGCCTTCAACCAAAAAATTGCCCTCGACCCGCGTGTTGAGCAAGTAATAGTTGCAATTAGAGATGGCATAACTATTGCCCGAAAAAATGGATAGATAACATATTCTGTGGATAATATACCTGCTAGTCAGCACGTTAGGTAAGGTAATTTTGAAATTGAGATGAAGGGCTTATTCGAATTTACAAAAAAAGGTGTTGCAGCTACCTTTCTATTTTTTATATTATCTGCAAATGTAATGGCTGCTCAGCCAAACCAGAAAGTATTAAACTACATTGAACAATACAAAGCCATTGCAATTAAAGAAATGATTGAGTATAAAATACCAGCTAGTATAACGATGGCGCAGGGTATTTTAGAAAGCGGGGCTGGACAAAGCGAATTAGCATTAAAATCGAATAATCATTTTGGAATTAAATGTCATACCGATTGGAAAGGCGATAAAGTTTATTATGATGATGATGCTAAAGATGAATGTTTTAGAAAGTATAATGAGGTAGCAGAATCTTACCGCGACCACAGCACATTCTTAGCAAACAAAACAAGGTATGCAGCTTTATTTGAATTAGAGTTGACAGATTACAAAGGATGGGCTAAAGGATTAAAAGCTGCTGGTTATGCAACAAATCCGAAATACGCTGACTTACTTATTAATTTAATTGAAGAATACAATTTAGCTTCACTAGATAAAATGACGGCTGCTGATATTAAAAAGCAAGATAAAAAAGATGATAAGAAAAAAGATGAAGTTGTAATAAAGCATGACGATAAAGCGCCAGAAACAAAACCTAAAAAAGTAAGTTGGGGTGGATATAATGAAGAGGTATTTTATTATAACCGCATTCCAACGGTAATAGTTGAACCCGGAGATTCACCAGAGTCGCTTTCAAAAAAACATCATATTAAAATTAATTTACTGAAAGATTATAACGATATTGAAAATGGCGGCAATATAGCTCCAGGTAGTAAATTTTATCTTCAACCCAAACGCAAAAAAGGCGAAACAAAATATCATATTGTAAAAGCAGGGGAAACCATTTGGAGTATCTCGCAAGATGAGGGTGTGCGGTTAGCATCACTATACAAATTTAATACTATTAATTCTGGACAAGAACCAGCAATTGGCGAACAAATTAATTTGCGTTCGAAACGGAAAACCGAATTAAAATTAGCATCTCAACAAAAAACAAAACCAGTTGAAGCAATAAAACAAAAAGAAATTAAACCTGTTAAAATTGCACCAGTTGACGAATCCGCACCGGGATTTGTTGATGAGGATAAAGATGAATTTATAGATTTTGATGAAGAGATAATTGCTCCGGAAACCCCGGCAGTAAAACCAGCAATTGAAAAAAATATCGACACACCAAAAACAATTGAAAAACAACCTGCCGCTATAGCTGCTAAATATCATACTGTTTCCACACAGGAAACACTTTACGGTATTTCAAAAAAATACGCGACAACCGTTGCCCAATTACAAGCATGGAATAAACTTTCGGACACTAATATTAAAATCGGTCAGCAGTTAATTGTTGGCTATAAATAATTATTGTGCAGATTAAAGATAAAACCTTCGTTCCCTATTTAGATGCGCATACTATTCAAAAACGCATTGCCGAAATGGGTCACGAAATTACTGCCGACTTCCATGATAAAAATCCGATATTCATTATTGTGCTTACAGGCGCATTTGCGTTTAGTTCAGAATTAATCCGTCAATTTCAAGGTAAATGTGTTGTTCGTTTTACCAGCGTAAAATCTTATTCTGGAACTACTTCTGGCGACATAGCTTCCTTTTCAGGATTTGATATTGACCTCGCCAACAAGCATGTTATATTTCTTGAAGATATAGTTGATACTGGCAAAACAGTATTCCATTTAATGCAAGAAGCAAACAAATTGAAACCTGCTAGCATAACTGTTGCCACATTGCTTCAAAAACAAATTTTGAGACCTAATTTAGTTAAAGGCGATTACATAGGATTCGAAATTCCTGATGTTTTTGTAGTTGGGTATGGATTAGATTATGATGAAGAAGGCAGGAATTGGAATGGTATTTTTGCGCTTCAAGTGTAATATCAATTAATTACTGGCAATAAATGCGATAGTATAATAAATATATCAACTGGAATTAAAATTTCCTATTGTAGAATTTCATTTTCTCCTAAGTGCACTTAAACTTCCAATAGCTTCCGTTCTTCGGATGTTTTTTGTATAAGCATAAACATCAACAATCACCTTAAGTAAAACAAACAAACACGTATATGCAATACTTCCTGCATTTTGTGTTTCGGGAAATAATTTTTCGCCGGCAAACATAGCGGCAAACGTGCCCAACACAATTACCACATGTATAACAATAATTCGCGCATCGAATACAGAACCAAGTTCGCGTAAACTGGTGTTTTTGTAATCTTCATCGCGCATCCAAACAATATATTCAACCAAATGCGTGAAAACAAATGCCAAAAAACTAGCAAATACCCACGGCTCTATAAACATTAATGCCTTGGCAAAACCCAATAAATCATTTTCACTAGTTGAGGCCAATACGCCTACAAAAATTACAATAAACAACAAGTAAAAAGCGAGCATGAAAATTCTAATTACCGCATAGGTAAAGCGCATGTAGCGTTTACTATTAACTTGTTCAAGCGATAAGGTTTTTCCATTCACGGTAAAATTAGGATCAGGCTCAGATTGCTTTTGCGCCTTTCCCATTTTAATAAATTGAAATATTGATATTATTACCGTTTCCCACCAATACAAATAAATAAGAGCAAAAAAAGAAACGTCGTAATAAATTACACCAATTAAAGGCAAGATGTTTGCAAGTATTAAACTTGGCAAAACGGGGAAGCTTCTTTCTCTCGGGTCGAAAATTGGCATTAGCGAAATTGCTTTATTTAATTAATTCGGATAAATAGTCGGCACCGCTTTTTGTTAATCGCTTTGTATGCAATGAACCGCCATAGCTATAAGCTACATGCTTGCATGAATCGTCCAAATTAAATTCCATTGCAACAGAGTTTTTCGGTCCATCCGTTAAATCATTATCCATAAAAAAAATGATTTGTCCGTCGTAACCACATTTTAATAATGGTATATCTTCGTTTGTAATATAATCGCTGAATTTTTTTATTTGTTTTGCATCTTCAATATCAATAAAAGTATCAGGGTCTGCATCGTTATAAAATACAACTTGAATTTTTACGGTATTTTTTACTAATTCAGAAACTTCAGTTACTTTTTCGCACTGTATAAACATCACCGTAAAAAACACAAGCACTGCACCAGATAAAATATTAAAGAGTTTCATAATAATATAAAATTAGTGCAAATAAATTAAAATTTAAATGCTGCTTGTAAAGTCATATAATTGTATCAGATGTAGAGAATTTCTTTTCTGAATATTTTATAATATCCCTTTTCCACGCCACTCTTTGCAACCAAATCAACCTTTTGATTAAGCAGCTTTTCCAGTTCATCGTTAAGGTCTATGATTTCAATCCCGATAGGCTTTTTAAAATCAACTATAATATCAATTTCACTTCCGGTAATAAAATCTTCCTTTACAATAGCGCCAAACAAGCCGATACTGCTCAAACTATATTTAGAGGATAAGTAAGGTTTGTTCTTTGTGAGTGTTTCTTTAATCTCCTCGAGTAAATTCATGGTTCAAAGGTAAACCTTATTTGTTGTTACTTACGCAATATGCATATTCCATGGTTTTGGTGGTACATTTCAGCGGGTAAACTGCTATCTTTGCACCTTCAATTAAGCTTTTTCATGATTAATTTAATACTATTCGGCCCGCCGGGCAGCGGCAAAGGCACACAAGCAGAGCGATTAAAGGTACATTTTAACTTATTACATATCTCAACAGGAGATTTGTTAAGGGCAGAAATTGCGAATGGCAGTGCTTTAGGCCTAGAGGCAAAAAAATTTATGGATACAGGGAATTTGGTTCCCGATGAGGTGGTGATAGGCATGTTAGGTGGTGCAGTAGAAGAAGCGCGCAACAAAGG
>Ga0105048_10001273_pt1 | contig 40951 bp, 30 predicted proteins | sample MAT05_FD_78382 | JGI IMG/M metagenome (GOLD analysis project Ga0105048, IMG submission 78382) | Freshwater microbial communities from Lake Fryxell liftoff mats and glacier meltwater in Antarctica - MAT-05 | ecosystem: Environmental > Aquatic > Freshwater > Ice > Liftoff microbial mat | place... | reverse complement strand
GAGGATTTGCACGCCACAGAAGTCAGCCACCTGCCAGAGCTGTTTACGCAGCACCTCCTTGGCCACGTCATCGATCACCCGCTCGCCGTTCACCGTACGGGTCATGCAATGGTACACCGCCTCTCCGTCCTCGGACTTAATTTTGATTCGAGCCGCTCTCATGCCAGATAAGAAATCAGACAATGCTTCCTATGTCTATCCGTTTTTGACCTGTCCCTTTTTAAGCCGTTCAATGACGAAGAGGCTTTTATTTGACGAATTTATAATCAAAGAACAAACGATAGACCTCATCTTCTAAAGTAAGTAGACCGAAGACTCACGATATCCGCTCTAGACTTTCTGCCATGCACACCAAGTCCACTCCCGCGCCTTCCCTCAATCCAGTGGTCCTCGGCTCCTTCAGGCAGTCTCCCGCCCTCCATGTTCACCGCTGGATATCTTCCGACGGCCTCACAAACGGAAAGGACGAAACCCCACCAAGCCTCCAGGCCGATGACGGCGATACACATCACGCCATCGAAATCGATACGACCCAGCTTGGGCAGGTAATAGATGGTTTTGGTGGCTGCTTCAATGAACGTGGCTGGGAGTCCCTTGACGCCCTCTCGACTCCCTTGCGTGAGCAGGTGTTAAAAAACCTTTTCGCTCAGGACGGCGAGGGTTGCCGCTTCACCCTTGCCCGCACCCCGATCGGTGCGAGCGACTACGCGATGGATTGGTATTCACTCGCGGATACACCCGAGGACTACGAGTTGAAAGACTTCAGCCTCGCTCGCGACCGCAAATACCTGCTCCCCTTTATCAAAGCCGCTCTTCAACAGAACCCTCGGCTTCAGATCTGGGCCTCGCCCTGGTGTCCGCCTGCGTGGATGAAGATTAACGGTCGCTATGATTATAAAGGCGGAGTCGAAGTGTGCCATATTCGCCAGGAGTCACGCGTCCTCGAAGCCTACGCTCGCTACTTCGATCTCTACCTTCGCGAGTACCATAAAGAAGGCGTTCCGATCTATGCCATCCATGTTCAAAACGAGCCCGCCTCCGGCCAGGTTTTCCCCTCGTGCGAATGGAGCGGCGAAGAACTGCTCAACTTCCTCAAAAACCACCTCATCCCCTCTTTCCTCAAGGAGAAAATTAGCGCTGAGATCTGGCTCGGCACGATCAACCACGGCGACGTGCGTGCCTATGCCAGCAAAGTTTTTGCCGACCCGTTTGTGCGCCAGCACGTGACCGGCCTTGGCTATCAGTGGGACGGCAAACACGCCATCGGCGACGCCGCCGCGCTCTTCCCCGAGAAGAAACTCATGCAGACCGAGTCCGAGTGCGGCAACGGCAGCAACGACAAAGCCGCCGGCATGCATACCTACAGCCTCATCACGCACTATCTTAAACGCGGCGCCAATTCCTACCTCTACTGGAACCTGGTGTTGGACAAAGGCGGCTACAGCACTTGGTCGTGGCAACAGAACTCGCTCCTCACCGTCGAGCGTGCGAAAAATCTCGTGATATATAATTTCGAATACCACGTCCTGCGCCACTTCAGCCGCTTCGTGCAAGTCGGCGCCCGTCGTCTCATAACTAAGGGCAAGGACCAGCACTGCCTGGCGTTCCTCAATCCCGACGAGACCGTCGTCATCGTCGCCCAAAACCCGCGTTATACTCCATTATTATTAAAAGTTCGACTCGGCGGGAGAATGCTCACGGCTACCCTGCCGCCAGAATCCCTCCACACTTTTGTCCTAGCTATTAGTTCTATAAATTAATCAGCAACTGCATGAAATCTATCTTAAGCCTGGCCTGCCTAGTATGCAGTAACACGAGAAGCTTCGGGACGCCTTAGCAATCCCCTCGATGATTTTTTCGTCACAGAGAACACAGAGCTCCGACACAGAGAACACCGAGGCATGAAATCCGTTCTGCTTTTCCTCTGTGGACTCTGTGTCTGGGCTCCGGCTTGGCTCTGTGGCTAATCCGAAAAATACGGAGATGCAGTATACTAGGTATTCAACTCGTTACCGCCCGTTGTAATCTGTGCGTTTTTTTGCCGGGTCGTGGTATTCACAGTGGATAGCCCATAAAATTTAACCGTAGCCGTGTAGGTCGCCCGCGCGTGGGCATGCTTCGGGCCAAGCGCGAGCAAGCTCTCTGCCTACACAAAATTATCATCAGCAAAAAACGGCTACGTTATTTAGTAAAATGTTCTGGGTTTTCACTTGGCGGTGCCCGCGGGCGGACGGCTTACTTTGCGTGGAGTTTGTAGGTGTAGCCGATAGCAAACACGGTTCACCGGGGACGGGGACGGACTGTCGCTTCGCTCGTACGCCTACCTGTATATGCGGAGGTGGATGAGTGCCTCGTAGGTATTTTGGCGTGCCGTAGGCCGTAGGCGTAGCGGCGAGCCGGTGGTGTTGCCCCTATAGTTTATGGCGGCGTTGATTGCAGGCTCGCCGGCGGGGGTTGGCGGGGTTAGCTTTTGGGGCGTGATCGCCTCTGTCGCTTTTCGAAATTTCAAGGCGCTGCGCAATACGAGTCTTGCGCTCGCCCCGTTTAATCTCGTGGTGGGGCCCAATGGTTCGGGCAAGACCAGTTTCATCCAGGCCGTGCTGCTGCTGCGTTCGTTGGCGAAACTGCCCGCGACTGTGAGCGCCCTGACGGTGCCACCGTTTGAGAGTCCGAAAATCGTCTTTCGTTTTTCGCCGCCGTTCGAGGCGGTCGAGGTCGAGCTCAGTTGTTCGTCCGATTTCGTCTGCGATTTGCTCCGCGTGAAAAGCCCTGCGCCGGAACAGTGGCAAAGTGTGCGTACCGAGGTGCTACGCATCCGCAGTTATCTTTTCGATCATTATGCCATGGCGGAGCCGGCGCGGCTCGCCGAGGGTGGTGAACTCGCGGGCAACGCGGGCAATCTCGCCGCCGTGCTCCGTCGGCACAAACCGGAGGAGTTCGCGCAGCTGGAGGCGGAGTTTTGCCGGTTGTTGCCGGAGTTTGTCGGGCTCGGTTTTCGCGAGGCGCCGGAGGACCGGGTGCTGCTGTTCGCCACGCTGGCGGAGGGGCGTGGTTCGGTTTCGGCGGAGAATCTGTCCCAGGGCACGCTTTATGTTTTGGCCACGCTGGCGCTGGCGTTTGATCCGGCGCCGCCGTCGTTGATCTGCATCGAGGAGATTGACCGCGGCATCCATCCGCGGTTGTTGCGCGAGGTGCGCGACGCGCTGTACCGGCTCAGCCATCCGGAGTCGTTTGGGTTAAAGCGCACGCCGGTGCAGATCGTGGCGACGACGCATTCGCCGTACTTGCTGGATTTGTTCAAGGATCATCCGGAGGAGGTCGTGATCGCGCAGAAGGAAGGGCAGGCGGCGCGTTTTGAGCGGCTGGTGGACCGGCCGGATTTCCATGAGTTGTTGCAGGAGGGGCCGCTGGGCGATATCTGGTTTTCCGGCATTCTGGGCGGCGTGCCGGAGGAGAAAGCGCCGGAGGAGCCGCGATGAATTTTCCCGATGCTGGCTTGCTGGTATCCGAAACTTCCCTACCGGTCGCATGAAGCTGGCTATCCTGAGTGAATCGCCCGCAGACGAAGCCGCGTTGCGCGTGCTGATCGAGGGGGTGTTGGGCGAGCCGGTACAGATCGTGCAGGCGGCGCTGCGGGCGCGGGGCTGGCCGTCGGTGGCGCAGGTGTTGCCAGCGGTGATCCGGCATCTGCATTTCAACACCGATGCCGAGGGGCTGGCGGTGGTGGTGGATGCGGACGATTCGGTCGTGCATGTGGAGACGCATGAGGCGCCGGGTTATTTTCATCCGCAGTGTCGGCTTTGTCAGTTGCGTGCGGTGTTTCGGCAGACGGTGAAAAAACTGCCACCGGCGCGCGGCCGGGATCGGCTGCTGCGCGGAGTCGGGGTGGCGGTGCCTGCGGTGGAGGGCTGGTATTTGTGCGGCCGCGATGAGAGCGTGTCGGAGGCGGCTTGGGTGGAGGGGCAGGTTTCGGGGCGGATGCCGTACACGCGGTCGCAGTTGAAGTGGCGGGTTTACGGGACGGACCGGCCGAGTCTGCCGCATGAAACCCACTGCGCTTTGCAGGATGCCCATCGCCATGCCCGGGACACACGGCGGCTGGAGCATGATTTCCCGGGTTTCCGCCAACTCGCCCGGGATTTGCGAACGTGGAGAAAACCTCACCCTTAAGCGGGCAGAGTTTAGACGTCGTTGTGAGTCAAATGGGTTCCTCGTGGTGGCTTTCGATTGGAAAAGCGTGCGTGGATTCGCGTTAAGAAAAGATTGAGATTTATTGGAGCTGCGTTCGTCTCACCACCGCCGCTTCGATGGATCACCCCGTTATTTTTCGCCGCACCTACCTCGCTTGGCCGTTGGAAATTGCCGTGGGCGCGGTGGCTAAATGTCTTTACCACGTCCGCACCATCGGCCGTGAACACGTCCCGGCACGTGGCGGGGTGTTGCTTTTGCCGAACCATTTGTCATATATTGACGCGGTCTTGCTGCAGCTGGCGAGTCCGCGTCGGCTGCGTTTTGTGGCGATCGAGAAACTGAAGCACCACTGGTTTTTCGACTGGGTGCTGCATCATAGCGGGGCGTTGCTGGTGTCGCCGCTGACTCCTCTGGCCAATGCGCGCCGGGTGATCAAGGCGCTGCGGGCGGGCGAGGCGGTGTGCCTATTTCCCGAGGGTGCGATTTCGCGTACGGGGCAGTTGATGGGAATTCGCCGCGGGTTCGAGGTGATCGCGCGAAGGGCGGGTGTGCCGGTCGTTCCGGTGGCGCACGATGGTATCTGGGGCTCGGTTTTCTCTTTTTCGGGTAACAAGTATCTTTTCAAATCGCCGCGGCTTTTGCCGACGCCGGTGTGCATGTGCTTTGGCCGGGCGTTGCGGCCGGAGGAGGCGAACGCGGCGCGTGTGCGGCGCGAGCTGCTCGATCTGGGCGCGGTGGCGTTTAACGAGCGACCGGTGTTGCAGCGGCATCTGGGGCGCGAGGTGGTGCGTTCGCTGGCCAAGCGGTCGCGTCATGTTGAGATCGTCGATCGCACGGCGGAGCGGCGCGAGGTGACGGCGGGCCGCTTGCTCGGCGTGGCGGCGGCGTTGTCGCGGCGGTTGAAGGCGACGGTGCCGGGTCGTCGGGTGGGCATCGTGTTGCCGCCGGGCGCGGGTGGCACGATTGCAAATCTGGCCGTGGTCTGCGCGGGCAAAATTCCGGTGAACCTCAACTTCACCGCCGGTCGCGGCGCGGTCGAATCGAGTCTCGCGCTGGCGGAGATCACGACGGTGATTTCGGCCGACGCGATGCGGGGCAAGTTTCCCGATTTCCCTTGGCCGGAGGACACGCGTGATCTGCGGCGCGAGATCGAGGTGGTGGGCAAGGGCTGGATTCTGACCTGGCTGATGGCGGTGTGGCTGTTGCCGAATCAGTTAATCCCGACCTTGCTCGGCCTGCCGCGCCACGGTGGTGACGAGGAGGCGGGGCTGCTCTTCACCAGTGGAAGCTCCGGCGAGCCGAAGGGTGTCGTGCTCACGCACCGCAACGTGCTGGCCAACTGCTGGCAGATTTCGTCGCTTTCGATTTTGCCCGACACGGCCAGGGTGGTCGCGTGTCTGCCGCTTTTTCACAGCATCGGTTCCACGGTGACGATTTGGTATATGATGCTGCGGGGCTGTCGCGTGGTGACGGTGCCCGGGCCGCTCGATACGCGCAAAATCGTGGATGCGGTGCGCGACGAGGCGGCGACGGTGTTGATTGGCGCGCCGTCGTTTTTGCGGCCGCTGCTGAAAAAAGCCGAGCCGGGCGAACTGCGTTCGCTGGAACTCGTGGTTTCTGGTGCGGAGAAAATGCCGATCGAACTTTATGACGCATTCATGGAGCAGTTTCACATTGAGATTTTGCAGGGCTACGGCCTGACCGAAACAACGCCTGTGACCAACGTGAACCAGCCGAACCCGCCCGTGACGACCTTCACCGCCGAGCATCAGCCGGGCAAACACCTGGGCTCGGTCGGTCGTCTGCTGCCGGGGCTGACCGCGCGTATCATGGACCCCGACACGAAGGAGGACCTGCCGCTGACCGCGACCGGCATTCTGCTCCTGCGCGGGGCTAATGTGTTCGGCGGCTATCTCAAAGACGCGGAGAAAACGGCGGCGGTTTTTCGCGACGGCTGGTTGGTGACGGGAGATCTGGGGCGTTTTGACGAAGCGGGATTCCTGCACATCGAGGGACGGCTTTCGCGTTTTGCTAAGATCGCGGGCGAGATGGTGCCGCTCTCCACGATCGAGCAGAAGCTAGTCGATGGTTTAGGTTGGGAGCAGCTGGAATCGCCAAAGGTCGTGATGACAAGCGTGCCGGATCCGGCGCGCGGCGAGTCGCTGGTGTTGCTGACGACGGAGGCGGTGAGCTGGGAAACGGTGCGGGAAATTCTCACACTCGCCGGACTGCCGAACCTGTGGGTGCCAAAGACGATTTTGCGGGTTGCCGATATTCCCATGCTGGGCACGGGCAAAGTGGATTTTCGGACTTGTCACGCATTCGCCGTGGATGCATGCGCGACGCGGACGCAGGAGAGTGCGTCGGTGTGAGACGGGACGATGAGTCGCGGCTCGGCGGGGACGCCTTGCTTTACTTAAGGCTGAAAGTTGGAGGTGTAAGGATGGGGTAGAGTCTTCGAGAAGGGTGTGGTGGTGCAGTGGGCCGAAGGCGGGCCGTCTGCTTGCGGAGCGCGGAGCGTGAGCAAGCTCACGGCCTACGGCGGAGCGTGGAGCGTGAGCGTGCTCACGGCCTACGGCGGGTTGAGCCAAAGATGAGGCTTTACCGGCTTTGCTGGACAGCGGAACGAGCGTCGAGTTCGCGGTTGATGGCGAGGCCGAGCGCGCGTAATGGATCGGTTTCGGCGCGGTTAACCACTCTATATTTGAGCATTTTTTTGCGCGTCGATTTCCATTGGGAAGGTTTGATCAGCCACTGGGCGTAGAAGATCTGTTTGTCTCCCTCGGTCATGCTGATCGGGTGCGGTAGGGCGGCGCGGTCGGCGAAGAGCGCGGCAAATTTCATTGCGTCGGAGTAGGTGAAATCGCGGCCACTGCGAGACAGGGTGAGGTAATAGATCGTTGCCTCTTTCTTGATGACGCTGGCGCTGAATTCAAAATGCAGGCCCAGTTTCGTATTGGCCTCGACCATGCCGGGGTCGGGCTGGTCGTCCATCACGCCGTGTTCGCCGTCGGTGATGAGTTTGTCCAAAGTCGCGATACAATCAGCGAGGGCCTCGCGTGTGAGCAGCGCGGCCATGGCCTGGCTGTAGTTTTCCTGCGCTTCGGCTGCCTGTGAAGTCCGTGCGTTCAATGCGTCTGCGGCAAAAAGAGCAGGTGCCAGCAGGACCAGGAGTAGGGGGAGGAGGAGCTTCATCGAATTACGCCAAGGCTGGTCAAGTGCGGTGATGAATCGAGACTGAAAAGACCCCGGTGTACGCGCGGGGCCTCGTGTGCGGCGGAGGGCAGAGGTTATCCCGGGCTTATTCCGTGAGCAACTTCACGATGTGGCGGTCGAGATCGGAGAGGCCGCCGGGGCAGGATGCGGTGGCGACGCGATCAATCAATTCCGCACACCAAGCCTCTTCTTCGACTTGCTCGTTGATGAACCAATGCATCAACACCTGCGCCGGATAATCTTTGGCGGCGAGCGCGGCTTCATAGACGGCGTGGATGCCTTTGGTGTTGGCCTGCTCCATGGCGAACGCTTGCGCGGCGACTTCGGATAACTTGGCGAAATCTTGGCGCGGTTTGGGTAGTTCGGTTAGAACAGGCGGCACGCCGCGGTCGAGCAGGTGATCGGTGATTTTTTCGGCGTGCTCGCGTTCTTCACCGGCTTGTTTGCCGAAAAACTCCGCAAAGCCGCGGAGATTTTGAACGGCACACCAAAGCGAAAGCGCCTGATAGGCGTGGGCAGCGGCAAGTTCTTGGTTAAATTGGCGCTGGAGTTCGGAGACGACAGCTTGAGGAATAGACGTGGTTTGCATGGTCATGTGGGTTGAGCACGACTTAAGCCAGACTTGCTCAAATGGCCAGTGGTCATATCCGCTAAGAGAAAGATAAGGCGGCGAAATCTCAGTATCAACTCACGCTACTTCTCGTGAGAAAACGGCGCCAAGCGAGGGCGACGCCGGTGTAGACAAGGAGCAGGGCGGCGAGCGCGGCGAAAGTGACGGCGAGTTTACCGGGCGTGCCGAGGGCTTCGCCGGTGTGCAAATAGCGCGCCCAGCGGCGCAGGCGTTGGCCGGCATTTTGTTCTGCGAAAACTTCTTTCTTCAATGCCGCGCCAGTGAACGGGTCGAGCGCGAGTATCGCCGGGGCGAAGAGCGGCCATTGTGCGTGGGTCTTGACCATGACGTTGACGGCCTGGGGTTTTGGCTCCTTCGCGCTTTCATGGCCGAAGCGGAAACTGATGTAGGACCAATTCGGATACTCGCGTTGGGCGGCGGCGAGCAGGGCGTCGTGGCCGAGCGGTTTTGCGGCGGGCGGCGGTGGAGGAACGGGCACGGCGGGCGCGCGGGCTCCGCTGACGGGAGGCGTGTTGCCCGTGGCGGTGTAGAGCAGGTTCGTGGCCCAGCGGTACGACATGGGCAGGGCGGTGAGTGTCGTGAGAATGAGGAAGGGCGCGGCCCAGAGGCCGATGGCGTTATGCCAGTTGAAATCGCGGGCTTTGCCGGTGAGCCGGAGGTTAAAGATGGCGATGGCTTTAAGGCCGCGCCACGACAAGTTTCGCGGCCACCAGAGGTAGAGACCGCTCAGCGAGAGAATGAGAAAGGTGGCGCTGCAAGCTCCGGTGATCGCGCGGCCGAGTGGTTTGCGGGCGTCGCTGGTGAGGCCGAGCTGGCGGTGAATCGATTCGGTGAAGTGGAGGCAATCACGCACTCGTTGCGAGGCGGGCTGGCGGACTTCGCCGGTGTAGGGGTTAACAAAATACAGGTCGTCGCGGCCAAAGGTCACGGGCACGGCGGCGGCTGGATCGATCGAGAGCGAAACGCCGGAGAGTTTCGCGTCGGGCGCGGCGGCGCGGGCGCGGTGGAGGAGTTCGGAGAGCGGCAGGCGTGTGGCGTCAGGCGGCGGGGTGACGCGGCGCGCGTCGCGTTCGGCCCAGGCGACGAGTTCTTTTTCGAAGGCGAGCGTGGTGCCGGTGAAGGCCATGACGGCGATCACGAGTCCAACGATCAGCCCGGCGACGAGGTGCAGCCAGAAGACAGTTTTGCGCAGCATGAAAAAAGGGGGGAAAGCAGTTGAGCCAGCGTGCGGGTTGGCTGGCTCAAAAAGAGAGTTCGGTGCGCAGGCCGACCACGGTCGCGGTGCGATGGCTTCCGGTCGCAGAGGCGTCGGAGGGATTGTCGAGCAGCTGAAGGTCCGCTTGCACGGCCCAGTGATCAGAGAGCTGGGCGCGGTAGGTGAGCTCAAGGGCTGTCTCGGTGTGAGCGAGGATATCACTGCCGACGAAAGTGCGGTAGGCATGGCCGAATTTTGTCCAAACGACAGCGAGGCCGGCGTTGTCAGCGGGGCGGGCCGGGAAGGGGCCGAACCAGTTGAGCCCGGCATCGGCGCTGACCGTGGAGACGCTGCGCGCATGCTGCGGGCTGACGCCGAAATGCCAGAAGGCGGCGAGCGTGGGACGCTTTTCATTCAGGCGGATAAGCACGAGATCTTGGCTGGCGTAGAAGCTGACGAGGCCGCGTTGTGTGGCGTCGGGCTGACCATTGTTGAGGGCGTTGAAATCGTCGAAGGTGCCGGTGTGGTAAATGCCGCCGAGGTGAAACGTGGAGTCGCGGCCGGCGAGTTGTCCCTCCCAGGTGGTTTCGATAAAGGTGACGGTGCCGGCGACAGAGCTGCTTTCCCAGTCGAAGCCGTGATTTCTTTTTTCATCGGGACCGGGGCCGCCGTGGTAGAGGCCGATTTGCCAGGAGAAGGAAGGGGTGATTTGGGAGGAGAAAAATACGCCAGGGCCGGCGACGGTGTACATCGGGTAAGCGACGGTGTGGTGGGCCGTGGCGGCGAGCGGGGTGGCGATTTGCGAAGGCAGAGTGCAAAGCCCGCCATTGGAGAATAGCCCGCTGTAGGCCGAGCACATGAAGTCGTCGTCGGCGGAGAGCTGGCCAATTTTAAGGACTCGGGTTTCGGCGCGCCACGTTTGGCGGTAGTGAAGGTTAAAGACGCGTAGTTGGTCGCTGCCCTGGATCCCGCTTGGGGAATTAAAGGAGCCGGTGAGCGCGGGCAGGTTGGTTTCGGCGCGTTGGTTTTTTACCCAGAAAACTTGGCCGACGAGGGCGCTGTCCTTAGGGGCGCCTAGGTGTTCGAGGTCAAGGGTGACGCCGAAATCGACCAGGGTGTTCCAGCGGCTGCCGGTTTCTGCGCCGCCGTGGAGATTGGACCAGTATTCGCCGTAGGCGGTGAGCGTGGAGGTAAAAAGGGGAAGGGGCGGTCGTGTGACCGCAACGGTGTCTTGGGCTAAAGCGAGCGAAGTGAGGCCGCTCAGCGAGGCGAGAAAGGGAATCAACCGGTCCATGGAAAGGTGTGTAAAGTGGGTGTTAGCTCGGTGTGAAGGTAATTACGAAGTTGGTTTGCCGCTGGAGGCAGCACGGGCCTCGTTCAACTGGCGGACGACCTCGTTGTAGTCGGTGACGAGCTGGTTATATTTTTCGACGGCTTCGTTGGCGCGGGCGGAGAGGGTGGTGATGCTTTCGTTGGCTTCACTGAGACGTTCGTCGCGTGCTTTCACGGCGGCGGACCATTCGACCACGTTGGATTTGAGCGTTTCGTTATCGCGGCTAAGTTGGACGAGCTGTTGTTCCTGGGCTGTGTTATTTGTTCGGACTTCTTTTAGTTCGGCATGGGTGCGTTCGAGCTGGGCGCGGAAGGTGTCAAGATCGGCGGCTTGGCCTTGGAGCGTTTTGTCCTGTTCGGCAAGGCGGGCGGCTTGCTGCTGGCGCATTTTTTCGAGCGCGTTGGTATCTAGATTGAGGTTCCGGTTGGTGTGCCACTGGAAGGCGCTGAGGGCGACGAGGATGAGGACGCCGAGAAAATTGAGCAAAGGGAGGCGGCGGTTCATGGCGTTGCGCGAGTCGGAGTGTCGCGGGTTTCGAAGGCGACGCGCTCGATGCCGGCGCTGCGCACGAGATCGAGCACGTCGAGGATTGCGCCGTGGGCAGCATCGCGGTCGCCGCTGATGAAGACGCGGACCTCGGCGTTTTTTGTGCGGCGGGCGGTGAGCTGGGTGATGAGTTCGTTTTTGCCGGTGATTTTTCCATCGAGGAAAACGAGGCCGGTTTTGTCGACCGTGAGGGACACGAGGTCGTGTTTCGTTTCCGCGGTGGCGGTGGTGGCGGTCGGGAGGTTTACCTTCACGCCCTTGAGCTGAACCATGCTCAGGCTCACGAGCATGAAACTCGCGAGAAGGAAAAACATGATGTCGATGAGCGGAATGATTTCTATGCGCGCTTCTGATTCCGCGGAGGGGAGTTTGGAGCCGAGTTTGACGGGCATGGCGGTTGGTTATTGTAGGACGTCGCTGGCGGGGCGGCGGTGGAGGGCGGCGCGTTCGCGGGCAAATTCGTCGAGGTCGTGACCGTGGTGTTTGGCGGATTGCACGAGGAGCTCGGTGTGGTTGATGGTGCGTTCGAGGCGCGAGCGCAGGTGCGAGAGGCGGCGGTTGAAATAGTTGTAGGGCAGCAGGCAGAGGATCGCGATGCTGAGGCCGCAGGCGGTGGCGATGAGCGCTTCGGCGATGCCACCGCTGACTTTTACGGCGGCGAGGTCCTCGTTGCCGACAAAGTTAAAGGAATGCATGATGCCGACCACGGTGCCGAGCAAGCCGAGGAGTGGCGCGAGTGTGATGAACGTGCTGAGAATCCAGAGGCGTTTTTCAGCGTGTTCGATTTCGTCGGAGGCGCGCAGTTGCATCGCGCCGAGGAGCGAAGAGTGGGCGTGGACGAGACCCTCGTGTACGGTGGCGAGGAAAGGATCGTTGCCGGTGCGGGTGAGGCGGCTGGCTTCGTCGAAGCGGCCCTGGGCGACGGCGTCGAACGCGGTGTTGAGCGTATCCACTTTTGAGCGACGAGCGAGCGAGGCCCACCAGAGTGAGCGTTCGGCGACGACAACGAGCGCGCCGATCATGCAGAGTAGAATCGGCCACATGAGGGGACCGCCGCGCACAAAGAAATCGAGGACAAGATTAGCGAGAGGGAGGGACATGGCGGCGAAGGATGAAGGGAGAATGCAGAGTGGAGAATGAAGGAAGGCGGAGCGTGGTTATTTTCTGAGGCGGAAATGGATCATGACTTCGTACGAGCGCAACGCGCCCGGGGGAAAGTGCCAGCGTTGGCGGATGGTGCGGAGGGCGGAGTCGTTGAGGAGAGGCCACGGTGACGGTTGGCTGGCTTGTGCGGCGGTGACGCGGCCGGATTCGTCGACGGTGAATTGAACGGTGACGGCGCCTTCTTGTCCGAGGTCGCGCGCGTGCAAGGGATAACTGGGCGCGGGTTGGTGACCCTCGCCCTGACCGTAGACAAGCGACTGCACTGGTACGGCGGGTCCAGCGAGGATGGTTTTGGCGGTGGTGCGGGTGAGGCCGGCCTGGGCGGCGGCGACGATCTGGACGGGGCCTTCAACGGGGACGGCGAACGCGACCGTGGGCGAGGGCGTGGCGGCAGAAAGCGGTGGCGGAAAGTTCGGCTGGGCGAGAGCGGAAAGTGGTGGCGGAGCGGAAAGGACGGGCGTCGACGTGGTGCCGGGCGGTGGCAGGGGCGCATGAGTAAGCTCGATGCGTAATTTTTCGAACTGCACGGGAGGCGGAGCGGCCTTGGCCGGCTGCGGTCGCGTGTAGGGAAGTGTGAGGCCGAGCGCACCGACACTGGCGCAGCTGAGCCAAAGAATGAGGGTGGTGACGCTGGTGAGCGAAAGCTCGGCGGGCAGGGGCAGGCGTTCGGGCGCAGCCGAATGCGTGAGCGGCGCGGCGGGCCGGGCGGACGTAAGGGTTTCGAGCGGGGAGAGGGAGGCAATCATCGGTCAGGCGGATTTACGACGTTTGGGCCTTTGAGAGGGTTCTATAAATGCGTTCTCGCTGTGCACGAGCACGCTCACTCGGGTTTTGGGACAGAAGCAGGCGAGGCGGCAGGCCAGGCACCAGACGGGATTTTGCGGGTCGGCGGAATCGACGGAGAGGTGTAAGATTAGTGTGGATTTGACCGGCCGGTTTCCCGGGCCAATGCGTTTTTGCGTTTGTAGTATGACGCCGAGATCGCTCGCGCAGACTTGGGCAATGGCGGCGAGATCGCTGGCCACGGTGCGTTCTGGAGCGAGGATTTCACAACGGAGGAAGGCGGGCGTCGTCATGGTTCGGTTTACATTTCCGCCCACTGGCGGAGGAGGTTGTGGTAGACGCCTGCGAGCTGGACGGTGGACGGGTGGTTCGGGTGATCGGCGCCGATGCGCTGGATGCCGTGGTCGAGATCGAAGAGGAGCGAGCGGCGGCCTTCGTCACGGATCATGCTTTGCAGCCAGAAAAAAGAACAGAGGCGGGTGCCGCGGGTGACAGGGCGGACGTGGTGTAGGCTGGTCGATGGATAAAGGATGAGATGTCCCGCGGGAAGCTTCACGCATTTGGAGCCGTAGGTGTCCTCGATCACGAGTTCGCCACCGTCGTATTCCTCGGGGCCAGCGAGGAAGAACGTGCAGGAAAGATCGGTGCGTAGGTGATGGTGGGTGCCGGGAATTTGGCGGATGGAGCCGTCGACGTGTGTGCCGAACTGTTGACCACCGGTATAGCGGTTGAACATCGGAGGGAGGATGTGCAGCGGCAGCGCGGCGGAGATGAAGAGCGGGTTTTGGCCGAGGGCTCGAAGGATCAACTCTCCAACCTGCTTGGCGATCGGATGCGTGGCGGGGATTTGTTCGTTATCTTTGACTCTGGCTCCCTGGTGGCCGGCGGTGACGCGGCCATCGACCCACTCGGCGGTAGCGAGGAGTCGGCGGGCGTCGGCGAGCTGTTCGGCGGAGAGGACGTGAGGAATATCGAGGATCATGGCAAACGGTTCGGTTACGGGCGGTCGGGAGGCAGGATCAAAACTCCAGCGCGGCGCCCTGGGAGAAGCTGCGGCCGGGCGCGGCCGACGAGGGGCGAGCGTTGGCCGCGGCAGGCCGGTTTCATAAAAAGGAGAGGAGGCGGGCGGAAAACTGTAGCGATGAAGACGGGTTAAAATTTAAGAATGGCGCTCAGCGTATAGGAGCGGCCGACACCCGGGTAGTAGCGTCCACCGTTGTTGTTCAGCCGTATGGAGTCTTCGTCGGTGAGGTTTTGGATATTGAGGCGCAGGCTGAGGTTGGGGCTGAAAGCGTAGTCGGCCATGGCACTGAAGAGCCAGTAGCTCGGCACCTGGGCGGCGCTCGCGCTGGTTGCGCTGATGCTGTTGGCGGTGCTGCGCACGACGGATTCCGAGTACTGGGCGCCGCCTCCGATCGTGAGGTTGAAAGGCAGGATGTAGGTCGTCCAGAGATTGCCCGAGAGGCGCGGGGTGAAGCGCAGCGAGGCGCCGTCGTTGGCGATGTCCGTTGCGCCGGAGGCGGCGCGGTATTGGGTGTCGATATAACCGAAACCACCGAAAACCAGCCAACGCCCGGTGAGCTTGCCGGAAAGGCCGAACTCGACGCCCTGCACCAGTTGGCTGGCATCTTGGAGAACGCGTCCGGTCAGGCTGTCGGTGCTGGCGGCGTTGAGGTTTTCCGTGCGGTAGAAGGCGAGGCTGGTGGAAAGTTTGTCGTCGAGAAATGTCCACTTCACGCCGCCCTCGAAATTGCGCGTTTCCTGCGGAGCGAGGTTCGGGTTATTCTGGTTCGTGTCGGTGGCGGAAAGCGTGAAGCCACTGCCTGAGGGGGTGAACGAGTTGCCGTAGGCAAGATAGACACTGCCCGCTTCGACCGGTTTGAAGACGATGCCGGTTTTAAAACTGAACAGCGTGTCCTTGACCCGCAACGTGGCGACGGTCGGTGTCGGCGTGCTCATGGTCGCCGGGGTGAGACTGGTGTAGCGGGTTTTAAAATGTTCGAGCCGTCCGCTGAGGTTGAGCTGCCACTGGGGATGCAGCTTTAAGGTGTCGAAGACGTAGGCCGCTGCGGTGTCGGTGCGCGCGTCAGCGTAAGGGGCGTTGGCCGCGCGGTACGGCGTTTGGGCGGCGTTGGCGGGGCGTTGTGGATCGGGCGCGTAGAGATCGGTGGCGGGACCGGCGACCGGTTGCCAGGTGGGCGTGAATTGGGTTTCGCGGGTCAGCTCGATGCCGCTGCTCAGGTTGTGTGCGACTGGCCCGGTGGTGAGTTGGGCGGTGAGATTGGTTTGGTTGGAGAGGATTTCGTTTTCCTGTTCCGTGCGGATTCGGCGCGGGGTGATCGTAGCCGTGGCGGGGTTGTAGGCGGTGAAGTTGGGTGGAACGGCGCCGGTGGCCGGGTTGATGGGGGTCGTGGCGGCGGCGAAGGTTGCCGGTGTGTGGCTGCTGTTTTGGATATAGGTATTGAGGGCGTCGCGGTCGTTGCGCGCGATCCGGGTTTGGTTGCTCAGTTGAAGTTGAGCATGGAAATCGTGTTCCACGCGGGCGGTGACTGCGCTGATTTTCGCTTGATCGAAGTCGCCCTTGAGGCCGTAGAAATTTTTCTGGGAGACCGGTTGGCCGGGAGCGGCAACACCGGCGGGGTAAGTCACGCCTTGCGGCAAAGCGACGATGGGCAGGCCGGAGTCGGGGAGGTTGTCGATTTCCTGATAGGAGGCGGCGACGGTGAAACGCGTGGGGTTGCCCAGGCCAAAGGCAAGCGAAGGAGCGACGCCCCAAGTGTGATTTTCCACCTCGTTGCGATTGGGCACGCCGCCTTCCTGCCAGAGCGCGTTGAGGCGGAAGGCCGCGCCCTTGAGCGCGCTGGCACCAAGCGATTGGTTAAAGTCAATCGTGGCACGCTTTTGGTTGGCGGTGCCATAGAGCAGCGTGGCGGTGCCGGCCCAAGCGAGTTGTGGCGTCTTCGTGACGAGGTTGACGTAACCCGAGGCACCGCCGCGCCCACTATCGGCGCCGGCCGAACCCTTGGCGATTTCGGCCTGTTCGAAATTGAAGACGTCGCGCGTGTAGTTGCCGGTGTCGCGCACGCCGTCGATGAAAACGTTGCCCGAAGCATCGAAGCCGCGCATGAAAAACGAATCGCCCGCGGCGACATTGCCGCCCTCGCCGGCGGCGAAGGTGATGCCCGGGGTATTGCGGAGAACATCGCTGAGGCTGGTGGCTCCCTGCTGCTCGATCACGGCTTTCGGGATGACCACGATGGTTTGCGGGGTGTCGCGCAGCGGCTCGGTGAATTTCGGCGAGGAGGCCTTGGGCGCGGCGGAGTCCTCGACGACGACAGCGGTCAGTTTTGCGGCATCGGCCGGGTTGGCGGATGCCGGTGCGGAAGCGGGCGTGACGGATTGGGCGTGAACGGCTCCGGCCATCATCAGTGACTGCACCACGGCGAACGTCTTAAACGGCACCCGCACTGAGCCAAGATTTGAATCGAGAACGGCAGGGGTGACGGCGGCATCGGCGGGTGTAGACGGAGTGGTGTGCATGAGACGGATATACCAGATTTAATGGTTAGGAGAAAAGTGCCTTGTTGAGACACGTTCTTGATTGCGACGCGAGATTGAGACCCGGTCGCTTTAATCGTCAAGTGTGTTTTGATATTGAATCTCAGTTTTGAATTATGTGCGGTGAGCCGCGGACAAAATCCACTGGACGCAACCCTCTCCATGACCTCTCGCTCTGAGCCTGATCACTCCTCGGATAATATTTTGCCTCAGCCTTTCTCTGGCGAGAAGGCAAGGAAGCCCCCTGTGCCCGGCCATGAGAATGAGACGCAGGAGGCGATCACGGCGGCGAAGAACGTCGGTGAAGCGCCCGCGCCGAAAGAGGTAGAGCCCGCAAGCGAGGCGGTGGTTTGGTTGCGGCAAGGACAACAACAAGAAGGTGTCGGCGCGTTGGCCGAAGCGGTCGCCAGCTATGACCGGGCGTTGGACCTTTTGAAGGGATCGGCGGAAGGCGGGCAGGCGGCGGGACGGCGTGAGCTCGCGCTGGTTTGGATGAATCGCGGCAATGCGTTGCAAAAAATGACCGAGGCGCGCGCCTGGACGGATGCGCTCGACGCATATCGGCAGGCGATTGAAGGCTGGGAGAGTTTACCGCAGCGGGACACAGGGGCGTCGGTTTCGCTGGGTTGCGCGCACATGAACCAAGCCGGCGTGTGGCAGAAATTGGGGCGCTTGGCTGAAGCGGCGGAAGCGTGCGAGCGGGCAATCGCGCTTTTGCGCGAACCCGAAGCGGAGCCGAACTGTGCGGCGCACGCGCGTCTCATGCTCGCCGCAGCGTGGCTCAATCGCGGTGGCATCGCGCTGGAGATGAACGCGAAGGAAGGCGTTGCTTGGGGGAAGGCGCACACCTGTGCGCGGACGGCGTTGGAGCTGGTGGGCGAACGCGAACGAAACGAACTGCCTGCGGCGGAGATTGCGCTGAAGGCACGGCGGCTTTTGTGCGAGGCCAGCGCGCGGAGGCTCGGAGGCGAGACGAACGTCGAGCCGGACGGCGCGCTTCTGAGCGAAGCGAGCGATAGCGCGGAGGCGGCGCTGGCCTTGGTCGAGCATTGCGAACGACAGGGTTTTCACGGTTTCGATTCGTTGGGTAACTGGTTTTTCCGCTTCGGCGTTTCGTTCTATGCGGAGTATCAACCGCACTTTCTCGGCGAGTTTGCCCTGGAAAATATTTCGGCTCTCGCCACCGCCGGGAACCCCGTGCGGGCGCAGGAATGGCGGGCGTTGGCCGCGGCCGCGCTGGCCCGGGCGCGCGTGCGGTTGCACTCGTTGCTCTTCAATGAACCGCAAGCGGCGAAAGCGCCGCGCTGGGGTGAAGCGCTGAGCAGCTTGGTCGCTTTGGACCAGAAGCTGGGAGAAATGGCGTGAGTCATTTACCGGTGACACCCTGTTCCTGCGCCACCGGTCTCGAGAGGGGATATTTGGCTTTCGATCGCGCCCGGGCGCGGGCGGAGCGCGGAGACGACGAGGTTGGTCAGTATTACTGGCAGGCTTCGCATTCCTCGCCGTTGCGCATGGCTTCGATACTGCACGCGCGCTTTTGTTCGGCGGTGTAGGATTGGCCTTCAAGGGGGAGCGCGGTTTGCGCGGGGTCCACGTTTTCCGCGGCGGGGATCATCGGCGCATGTGTGCCGCCGATGTCGCCGGAATTTTGTCCACCGGCGGAACCTTCGTTGATCGCGCCGCGCATTTCTTTTTTCACGCCGATGGTGGCTTTCTCGATGTTCGAGGCGCCGAGGCTGCGCAGGTAATAGGTGGTCTTCAGCCCAGCGCGCCAAGCGTGGCGGTACATGTGACTGAGGGTTTTTAGATCTGGCGTGCGGATCCAGAGGTTGACCGACTGCGACTGGTCGATCCATTTCTGGCGGCGGGCGGCGGAGGCGATGATCCACTTGGAATCGATGTCGAAGGCGGTGAGGTAGCGGGCCTTCAATTCGGCGGGGATGCTGTCGATGTCTTTAAGTTCCCCGTCGAAGTATTTTAGGTTGTCGATCATAGCCTGGTTCCAGAGGCCGTGGGCCTTGAGGTCCTTCACAAGGAAGGGATTCAGGACGATGAACTCGCCGGAGAGATTCGATTTAACGAACAGGTTTTTGTAGGTGGGCTCGATGCAGGGTGAGGTGGCGGTGATGTTGGAGATCGTGGCGGTGGGCGCGATGGCGAGGACGTTGCTGTTGCGCATGCCTTGGGCGGCGATTTTTGCGCGCAAGGGAGTCCAGTCGAAGCGGCCGCCGCGCGGGACTTCGATGTGGAGGCCACGTTCTTGTTCGAGGAGTTCGAGCGTGTCTTGCGGGAGCAAACCGCGCGACCATTTCGAGCCGGCGTAGGTGGAGTAGGTGCCGCGTTCGGCGGCGAGGTCGGAGCTGGCCTCGTAGGCGTAGAAGGCGATGGCTTCCAGGGCCTCGTCGTTGAATTCGACGGCGGCGTCGGAGGCGAAGGCGATGCCTTTCAGGTAACAGGCGTTGGCCATGCCCATGACGCCGAGGCCGATCGGACGGTGGCGTTGGTTGGCGCGCTTGGCTGGTTCGGTCGGGTAGAAATTAATGTCGATGACGTTGTCGAGTGCGCGGATGGCGAGGCGGATGGTTTCGCGGAGCTTCGGGTGGTCCAGCGAACCGTCGGGTAGGAGGTGTGTTTCCAGGATGACGGAGCCGAGGTTGCAGACGGCGGTTTCGTCGTTGGAGGTGTTGAGCGTGATCTCGGTGCAGAGATTGGACGAGTGAATGAGGCCCACGTGATCTTGCGGGGAACGGACGTTGCAGGGATCTTTGAAGGTGATCCACGGGTGGCCGGTCTCGAAGAGCATCGAGAGCATTTTTTTCCAGAGGTCGATGGCCTCGATGCGCTGGCCGAAGATTTTGCCCTCGGTGGCGAGCTGTTCGTAGCGCAGGTAGGCCTCCTCAAATTTTTTGCCGTAGAGCTCGTGCAGATCCTTGACCTCGTTGGCGCGGAAGAGCGTCCAGTGCTGGCGGGCCTCCATGCGTTTCATGAAAAGGTCGGGAATCCAGTTGGCCGTATTCATGTCATGGGTACGACGGCGGTCGTCGCCCGTGTTTTTACGGAGTTCGAGGAACTCGAAGATGTCGTTGTGCCAGGATTCGAGGTAGGCGCAGCCGGAGCCCTTGCGTTTACCGCCCTGGTTGACGGCGACGAGCTGGTCGTTGTGGAGTTTGAGAAAGGGGATGACGCCTTGGGACTCGCCGTTGGTTCCCCCGATGTGGGCGCCGGTGCCGCGCACGGCGGTCCAGGAGCCGCCGAGTCCGCCAGCCCATTTGGCGAGGAAGGCGTTTTCGGCGATGCCGCGGTACATGATGCCTTCGAGCGAATCGTCGACGTAGTAGAGGTAGCAGGAGGAGAGCTGCGAGTGGAGCGTGCCGGAGTTGAAGAGCGTGGGGGTAGAGCTGCAGAAGCGGCGCGTTTTGTAGAGCGAGTAGAGGCCGTCGACCTTATGCTCGCGGTCGGTTTTTTCGTCGATGAACAGGCCCATGGCGACGCGCAGCCAGAAGAATTGCGGCGTCTCCATTCGGCGCGAGGGATTCACGGTTTTGTCGACGATGAGGTAGCGGTCGTAGAGGGTCTGGACGCCGAGGAAGTCGAACTCCATGTCGGACGACGGGTCGAGCACGGCGGCGAGGCGGGAGAGGTCGTAGTCGAGCAGGCGCGGGTTGAGGCGTTTGATGGCGACGCCATGCTCCAGGTATTTTTTGAAGGCGCGCTGGTGAAATTCCTTTAGGCGCCCGATGCCATCGCGCACGATGTCCCAGCCCAAAACCTCCTCGTAGAGGTAAGTGAGCTGGATGCGTCCGGCGAATTTGGCGAAATCGGCGTCGCGCTCGATGAGCGTTTTCGAGTTGAGGGTGATGGTGGCGTCGAGGTCTTTTTGGGAAATCTGGTCGAAGACGGAGCGGAGGAGTTCGGTTTCGATTTCCTCGTTGGCGAGGCAGAGATCAAGGCCGATGCGGGCGAACTCGATGCGTTTGCGCAGATCGGCGCGGTCCCAGAGGAAAGATTCGCCGGTGGCCTTCTTGACGATGACCATGGCGCCTTGTTCGGGCGCGGGAGCGGGCGGCGCTGTATCCGTGTCAGCCTGACGGGCGGCTTGGCGGAGGGCGCGGTAGAGGATGTATTGTTCGGCAACTTTGTAGTGGCCGGACTTCATCAATTCTTCCTGCACGAGGTCCTGCACTTCTTCGATGTGCACGAAGGCTTGCTTGGAAAAAAGGATGCGCTGGGCAACGGCGCGGGTGATCTCGACGGCGGGCGAGGAATCGCGCTGGAACGAAAGGAAGGCCTTGCGGATGGCGATTTCGATTTTCTGCTCGTTGAAAGGCACGATCTGGTGGTTGCGGCGGATGATGCGGATCGTCGTGGCGGAGGCGAAGGGCGCGCTGGTGTCGGCGATTTTTCGCGAGCGGCTGAGGAGAAGACTTTTGGCGATGTCGTAGGCGTTGTTGTCGACGAGGGTTTTTTCAATCAGCTCGTAGAGCTCGTTGACGGAGAGGTGGTGCGGCGCGGCGGTGTGGCGGGCGAGGGCGGCGATGTTGCCGGCGACCTCGCTGACGATGAGGGCGACGAAGGCGCGGTTGGTGTCGGTGAAAATGTTCGTTTCGCCGCGCGAAAGGAGAACCTGCGTGAGGGCGCGGCCAATGGTGTCGGCAATTTCGCCGGGGTTAAAACGTTCGTCGCCGCCTGGTGTGAGCAAAATCGTGGTTGGCACGCCGGCCGCTTCGCTGGGCACGGCGTCGCGCCAGGCGAAGTGGGTTTGTTGCTCGTGCGGGGTGTGGAGGATGGTGCGCTTGAGCGCGAGGTCGTGGGCGAGGGAAGGATTCATGGCGGTGCGGCGGGAGCGGGCGTTGGGCAGGAGGGGCGCGGCGGGGGATTTTGGTTCTGGAGACGAATTAGAGATCGTCGTCGTCCGCGATGTTCAGGGCGGAGGCTTTTTGGTATTCGATGACGCGGCCCTCGAAGAAATTTTGCTCCTTTTTAATATCCATCATCTCGGCGAGCCACGGCAGCGGATTTTTGATACCGCTGGCGAGTGGGGCGAGGCCGCAGCCTTCGAGGCGGCGGTCGGCGATGTAGTCGATATAGGAGAGGAATTCGTCTTTGCGCAGGCCGAGCGAGTCGACGGGCAGGCAGTCGTTGATGAAGTCTTTTTCGAGGGCGATGGCCTCGCGCATGGTGGCGCGGAGTTCTTCCTTGAAGTCGTTGGTCCAGATTTCGCGGTTTTCCTCAACGAGGTCCATGAGGAGGTTGCGGAACACCTCGATGTGGTTCGACTCGTCGCGGAGGGTGTAGCGGAACATCTGGCCGATGCCGGGAAATTTGTTCTGGCGGTAGAGTGACAGAACCATGCCAAAGAGGCCATAGAACTGCGTGCCCTCCATGCACTGGCCGAAGAGAAAGATGTTTTTTGCGAGGAGTTTTTTGTTCTCGGGCCGGGTGAGGTCGAGGTCGCGACGGAGGTCGCGGGAGTTTTTGACGACGAACTCGTTTTTGCGGGCGATGGTGGGGATGTCCTCGAACATCGCTTCGCACTCGTGCGGGTTGATGCCGAGCGACGAGATCATATAGAGGAGCGAATCGGCGTGGATGTTTTCCTCGTGAGCGTGGCGGCCGAGCACGAGCTTGAGCTCGGGGGCGGTGACGAGTTCGCGCACGACGTGCTGGATGTTGTCGCCGACGATGCCCTCGGCGGCGGAGAAATAGCCGATGCCCATGCGAATGATCCAGCGCTCGATGTCGGAGACGACTTTGGGGTCGCGCCACTGCTCGATGTCCTTGCCCATGGGGATATCCTCGGGCTCCCAGTGGTTGGCCTTCATCGTGCGGTAGAGGTCGTACGCCCACTGGTATTTCAGCGGGAGCAGATTGAAGGTCATGGATTCGCGCCCGTTGATGACCTTTTTGGCGGCGAAAGCGGCCTCGGCTTTGGCTTCATCAAGAACGAAGGTTTTGGTGCCGATCTGAAATATCTTTTGCATGGCAATACGAACGAGGAGGAATAAGGGTCGGGTCGCTGTCTTCAGACGGAGAAGCGCGACGGACGAATAAAAGTTATGGGAACTTGCTAACGAATTGCTGACCACAGCCGGTTGTGGTGTGGGCCAGCACGGTACACAGCTAATGGGGGTTATTAATTTTCTTAGTCAATAGGCTGATTGATTTCGCGCAGGGGTTTTTTGCGCTGTCCGTGGAGGTCGAAGGGAAGAGCCGCATTGACCAGGGCGAAGCCGACCCGTTTAACGGTGTGATATGGTTGAAAGTCTTCACGTAAACTTGGGAGAGCGTAGTTATTCCCTGCGTTTTGGCCGGGAGTTAAACGTCGCGGTACGTGCCGAGGTCGACGGGTTGCGTCAGGCAGGCCGCAAAGTTGTGGTGCTTACGGATCGCAATGTCGCCCAGCGGCAGTCCGTCGCCTTGGCGGCGATGTTTAGTGATGCGCCGATGCTGATGTTTGAGGCGGGCGAGGAAACGAAGTCGTTGAAGGAATACGGCCGCGCGCTCGATTTTCTGGCGGAGCAGCGCGTGGATCGCACGGGCGTCGTCTTCGCGGTGGGCGGCGGCGTGATCGGTGATCTCGCGGGTTTTGTCGCGGCATCGTATCTGCGCGGCATTGAGTTTTTTCAAGTTCCGACAACGCTTCTGGCGATGGTGGATAGTTCGGTTGGTGGGAAGACCGGCATCAATTTGAAGACGGGCAAAAACCTCGTCGGCGCGTTTCACCAGCCGAAGGCGGTGTTCATCGCGACGGGGCTACTTGAGACGCTGCCGGCGCGCGAATTTGCCGCGGGCATGGCGGAGGTGATCAAGTACGGCTTGCTGGGCGACGCGGCGCTGCTGGAGCAGCTGGAGCGCGCGCCGCTCACCCTCGCGAGCCCGGAGCTGGCGGCGGTGGTGCGGACCTGTTGCGCGACGAAGGCGCGGATCGTCGAGGCCGACGAACGCGAGCTGGCGAAAGAGGGTGGCCGGGCGCTGCTCAACCTCGGGCATACCTTTGGCCATGCGATCGAGCAGGTCACCGGCTATGGCACCTATTTGCACGGCGAGGCGGTGGCGGTTGGTTTGGCTGCGGCAGTGCGGCTTTCCGTGGCGCTCGGCGGGTTGAAATCGGCTGATGTGGCGCGGGTGGACCAAGTCGTCGCGGCGCACGGGTTGCCGGTGAGGTTGCGCGAACCGCTGGCCTTGTCGGCGTTGATGTCGGCCATGGCGCGCGATAAAAAAATACGCGGCGGCCAGTTGCGGTTTGTCGTGCTGAAATCCCTCGGCGAAGCGGCCACGCAGGGCGGCATCGAGCCCGCCTTGGTCGAGGCGGTGTGGCGTGAACTCGGGGCGGTTTGAGCGGCGGGCATAACCACTGGGCTATGCGGAAAAACTCTCGATTACTTGGTTGGGTTCGATGATGCTACGTTCATGTCTGCCATCGACGAAGGTATCGTCCGCGAGTATTTTGAACAAAACGGATTTCTCGTGCGCCAGGTGCGCAAGTACCAGGTGCAGGCCCGCAAAAAAACGGGCGACGAGGAGATCGACTTGCTGGTGTACAACCCCGCCTATCAGCGCGGGGCGCGCAAACCCGACTTTTTTCTTTTCTCCAATGAGCTTGGTTATGTGCATCGTGCGATGATCGCGGTGAAGGGCTGGCACACGGATGTTTTTTCGCCGGCGATGCTGAAAAATTCGCCGGAGATTTTTCGCTTTCTAGAGGAGAACGTACTCAAGCAGGCGACGCGGTTTTTCCCCGCCGACGCCGACGACGTGGAGGCCGGTGTCGAGGCGGGCGCGCTGACGAAGATCCTCGTGCTGCCAAGCTTGCCCACCGCGGAGCCCTTCCGCTCGCAAAGCGTGCAGATGCTGAAGGAGCACGGTGTGGACGCGATTATTTCGTTTCGTTCGATGCTGCTCGACCTGATTGAGAAAATCGAAATCAACCGCAACTACCGCAAAAGCGACACGCTGCAGGTCATGCGCATTCTGAAAAACTACGATCTGCTGAAGGATGCGCAGATGGATTTGCCTGCGGCGCGCCGTGCGAGCCGGACTGAAGATTGATTCGGATTTCTTTTAACGTGGCCACCACCTTGCATCCTACTGCGATCGTCGAAACCGACGCGCAACTTGGCATTGACTGCACTCTCCACGCCGGCGCGATTATTTGCCGCCGCGCGTGTCTCGGAGACCGCGTGAGCGTTCATCCCTACGCCGTGATTGGCGGTGATCCGCAGGATTTGCGTTTTGATCGCACCACCGAATCCGGCGTGCGTATTGGCGCAGGCACGACGCTGCGCGAATATGTGACCGTCAACCGCTCGACCAAGGTTGGCGGTTTCACCGAGATCGGCGAAGACTGTTTCCTGATGGCCAACGTGCATGTAGCGCACGACTGCGTGGTGGGGCGAAATGTTATTTTGGCCAACAACGTGATGCTGGCCGGCCATGTGTCGGTAGGTGATTACACGTTTATGGGCGGTGGCGTGGGCATCCACCAGTTCTGCCGGATTGGCGAGGGCGTGATGCTCAGTGGCAATGCCTCGATTTCGCGCGACATCCCGCCGTATGTGATGGCGGCGGAACGCGACGAAGTGGTCGGTTTGAACTTGATCGGCTTAAGACGCCGGGGTGTGAGCCGTGATGCCATTGTCGAATTAAAGCGCGCATTTCGTGAGGTGTTTTTCACGCCGGGCAACATTCGTGCGGTGGCGGCGACGGCGCTGGCGACCGGCGGTTATGCGAGCGCAGAGGCGAGGCGCTTTCTCGAGTTTTTCATTACCGGTAAACGCAGTTTCGCGCGTGCCAGGCGAGTGGTTGAGGAAGGCAGTGGTGATGAGTGATGCCGATGGCACTTTGTTTTTTAGTTTTTACCGGGATATATTGGTTAAGCCTGCACTTCGTGTATTGATCGTCGGGGAGCTGAGGTGAAACAGGTCGCGGTGCGCGCGGATTATTGGACGTTTATATTTCTCCAGAAAGCGCTCCCGGGGCATTCATCGCCGAGCAGTAACACTGCTTGGTAGATCCTGAGGGTGACTTCTTGGCCTGCGTAGGGGGCGAGGTCGAATTCGAATTTGCGGTACTCGCGTTTGTCGGTGAAGCCCTTGATGACTTCGCGATGCAGCTGCTGATTGCCGACATAGACGCGTAGCTCAAAAACTCGTCGGGGCGCTGCGGCGACTTCAAAGCTGAGTTTGGGCGTGGCGCTCAGTTTCATGTTCCGGCGGAGCAGGAGACCCCGGGATTCGTCACGCGGGAATGTCTCTAGTGAGTTGTCTGACATGAATCCCGTGGTGCCGTGAATACCTCCGAAGCCGGCGCGCATCAGTGTCCACTCAGGGGCGAAATAGGCCATCAGATCGTTGAGCACGAAACGCTCGGCGGGCTGGGGCTTTGGCGTCTGCGGAGTGAGAGAAAGACGTTCGCCTTCGAGTTTTCCTTCTTGGGCGAGAATGATTTTTATTCCGATGGCAGTGGTGCGGCGTGCGAGGTCGCTGAGGCGTTCGTCGACGGCCGGGGTGAGTTTCACTTTGCCGAGCTGAGCGCCGACGATCCGGTCGCCCAGCTGAGCCACGAGCGCGGGCGGCAGGAAGGCCATGCCGCGCATCGCGGCAAGAATGGCGATGGCTGAGGACGAGGTGCAATCGGCGTCAGTAAAGTCGTCAGCGCGCGCGCCGAGGTTGATCGTTTTCCAGAAATCACCTTCGCCAAACCAGAGGACGGCGGCGGTGATGCCGCCATTGACCACGGCGTTGTTGGATTGTGGATACTCGATGCGGCCGCGGTCTTGGATGGTCTGGATGATTTCCTCGAAGTTGCGTCCTGCTTCGGCCATGTTGATGACGGATTCGACGCATTGGCGGTAGGGCGAGCTGGGGTCGACGAGTTGTATCGCGCGGCGCAGGACGATTCGGGGATCGCGTTCAACGAAGCCAATGCTCACGGCTCCTGCAATGATGACGGCACCGTCCACGGCTTCGGCGTAACCATTAATATGGCCTAATTCGCGCGCCATGCGGCCGGCTTCATTGGGTAAGCCTGGCGCGAGTGCGCCGTAGAGTTCACAGGTGAAGGCCGGTCCGATGGTCCACCAGACGTGGTTGTTGCGCGGGTGACCGCTTTGGGATCCCTTGACGCCGCGGCGAAGCGCTCGGAGGGCGGCTTCACTTGAGCCCCAGCTGCCGCAGCTGTTTTCCAGCCATTGTTCGCCAAGCTGATCCGCGGTCAGGCCGATGCCGTGTTTTTCGAAGGCGCGCACGGCGCACATTTCGTAGTACCAGTCATCGTCCACGCCGGCGATCGCGCGCGGAGCGGGAAAACTGTGAATGGGTTCAACGGCTCCGATATTGTGTTCAAAGCGTAGGGTTAAGTAGACGCTGATGATCTGACTGTACCAGATGGCGCTGACGCGGTCCTCGTATTCGGCACGGGTTAGCGAAAAGGTAGGATCAGGGAGGTTTTTGTTGCCGGGTGATGAAAGGTGTGTGACGGGGATGGTCGCCGGAGATTTAGTGGTGGGCGTTGACTCGGCAAAAAGGGGGCTTGTGAGTATGAGGATGAAGATGAGGGCGATGGCGGGAAAGCTGCGCGGGTGGGGTGGGGTGCGTGGGTTTATCATGGGGAAAGAAGGCGTTAAGGTGATGCAGGATTGTCGCCGCCTGCAATAAGACGCGTGGGTTTTTAGGAAACAGTGCAGCAGGGAGCTTCGTGCGGATAGACGTTCCCATGCGTTGAGGACGCGGGTGAGGACGATGCCGCATTTGGTGATGGCGGCGGAGATACGGACGCTCGGAGCAGCATAGACCGCAGATTCAGCCGTCGGCCTGGCGGAAGAGGCGTATGTTGTTGCGATTGGTTTCGGCGGCTTCGATGAGAGGATTTTGTTTTGGGCTGGAATTAGCCTAGGCTAAAATTATTTCTTGAATTTAAATTTGGCTGGCATATCGATGTAGGTCATACTGATGAACCCCGAGGCGAGCACTTCCGGCACGAGCGCGCACAACACTGAAGCAGCGCTGAAAACACCGAGTTTGCCTGAATCGCATCGGAGCATTGCGGTGCCGACCAATGTAGGGTTTTGGCGGAAGCTTTTGGCGTTTTCGGGTCCGGGTTATCTGGTGGCGGTGGGTTATATGGATCCGGGTAACTGGGCGACGGATTTGGCGGGCGGTTCACAATTTGGATACACGTTGCTGAGCGTCATTTTGCTTTCGAATCTGATGGCGATTTTGCTGCAGGCGCTGTGTGCGAAGCTCGGCATCGTGATAGGGCGCGATTTGGCGCAGGCGTGTCGCGATCATTATTCTAAGCCGGTGTCGATGGGCTTGTGGGTGTTGTGCGAGATCGCGATCTGCGCCTGCGATTTAGCGGAGGTGATTGGTACGGCGATCGCGTTGAATCTGTTGTTCAAAATTCCGCTATTGTGGGGCGTGTGCCTGACGGCGCTCGACGTGGTGGTGGTGCTTTACATGGCGCACAAGGGTTTCCGCATTTTGGAGTCGATGGTCATCGGACTGATGGCGGTGATCGCGGTGTGCTTTGGGCTGGTGATCGTGTTTTCAAAGCCGGAGATCGGCGCGCTCTTGGGCGGGTTCGTGCCCTCGATGGAGATTATTAAGAATCCGGCGATGTTGTATATTGCGATTGGTATTCTCGGCGCGACGGTGATGCCGCATAATCTGTATCTGCACTCGTCGATCGTGCAGACGCGCAAGTACGAGCAAACCGCGGCGGGCAAGGGCGAGGCGATCCGGTTTGCGACGTTGGATTCGACGATCGCGTTGATGCTGGCGCTGTTTATTAACGGCGCGATTTTGGTTGTGGCGGCGGCGACGTTTCACAAGCAGGGGCGACATGTCGGCGAGATTCAAGAGGCTTATGAGCTGCTTTCGCCGATGTTGGGTGTTTCGGTGGCGAGCACGTTGTTCGCGCTGGCGCTGCTGGCCTCGGGGCAGAACTCGACACTCACGGGCACACTGGCGGGGCAGATCGTGATGGAAGGTTTTCTCAATCTGCGGCTGCGGCCGTGGCTGCGGCGGTTGATCACGCGGGCGATCGCGATTATTCCGGCAGTGATTTGCACGGCGTTGTACGGCGAGAGCGGCACGGCAAAGCTACTCGTGTTCAGCCAAGTGATCCTGAGTTTGCAGCTGCCGTTTGCGGTGATCCCGCTGGTGATGTTCACCAGCGACCGCAGAAAAATGGGCGAGTTTGCTAATCGGCCGTGGGTAAAAATTTTAGCGTGGGTGGTGACGTTGGTGATTGTCGTGCTTAATCTAAAGCTATTGCTTGATTTTTTCGGTGTTACTAACTGAGTACCTCTTAGACTTTCCTGCCCCATGTATCGCAAAATCCTCGTCGCTCTGGAAAACGACAAAGCGGATGCCTCATTGTTACCGCATGTGGCGGAGCTGGCAAAAATTGTTGGCGCGGAACTTGTGCTTGTGCATGTGGCGGATGGTTGGGCTGCGAGAAATTTTGATCAGTTGAAGTTAGCTGAATCAGAGGAGATTAGGGCCGACCGGGCGTTTTTAGAGAACACGGCCTGTGAGTTGCGGGAAAAGGGACTGCGCGTGCAGACCCAGCTCGCGATGGGCAATCCTCCGCAAGAAATCCTGAAGGTCGCGACGGCACTGGCGTGCGACCTGATCGCGATGACTTCGCACGGGCACAAGCTGATCGGCGATTTGATTCACGGGAGCACCATTGAAAAGGTTCGTCATAACACTAAGATTCCTCTTTTGGTGGTGCGCGCCTTCAGTTTTTAGCTGGTGGTGTTAGTTTTTTTGGTTTGTGCTGGATTTGTTGTTTGGTTAGTTTTTTACAGGCTCATGATTAACCGTTTCACGGTTTTACCCCTTAGTATGATGACACGCACGCTTGACGCGGTGGCGGCGGGGCAGCTGCTGCCTGATTTGGTCATCGTGGGAGGGCGTATTTTTTCGATGTACTCGGAGCGCATTATCGAAGGGCAGGAAATATGGATCAAAGACGGGCGCATTGCGGCGTTGAAGCCGGCGGGAAGCTATTTGCCGCTGCCGGGTGATCGCACACTGCGCTATGATGCGCGGGGCGGCATGATCGCGCCGGGGCTGGTTGATCCGCAGGTGAATCTTGCGAGCAGTCTGATGTCGGCGTGCGCCTATGCCGAGGCGGCTTTGCTCAATGGCACGACCACGATCCTTGTTGATTGTGAGGAGGTGGCGGCGGTGTGCGAGGGGCGAAATTTTCGTTGGTTTCTCGCTGATGCGCGCCGGGCGTCTTTGTCGGTGTACGCGAAAGTGCCGGTGCGGATGTTCGCGCGGGAGTATCGGGCGGCGGCGGCTGAGGAGATGGCGAAGGTGTTTCATGAATGGCCCGAGGTGCGGGCGCAGGCCGAGGTGGCGGATTATATTTCGCCGGTGGCGGCGGGAGTGGATGACATGACTGAAGACCGTGCCCGCGGCAGGGGCGATGATGCGCTGGAGGCGGCGCAGTGGGTTTTTTTGCGGTGCGAGCCGTCGGAGGAAGGCGCGCAGCGGTTGGCGCGGCAGCTCGGTGGCGTCGCCGAACTGAGTGCCTGCGCCAAACGGCTTTGTCTTTGCACAGATCAACGCGATGCGAACGAGCTCTCGGCCTTTGGTCTCGATTGGATGGTTCGTCAAGCGGTGGCGGCGGGTGTGCCGCCGGCGACGGCGTGGAGTTTGGCCTCGTTGAATCCGGCAATGCGCTTTGCGTTGGATGGCGAAGTGGGTGGGCTGGGGCCGACGCGTCGGGCGGATCTGGTGATGTTGAACGATGCGCTTGAGGTGCAAAACACTTGGTACGGCGGCGTGCTCGTGGTGGAGAATAAGAAAATCACGTCGGTCTTGGATCGAGCGCTTTCTAAACCATACCATTACCCCAAGGAGGTGGCGGGCACAGTGCGAATCCCTCGTACGCTCAAGCTAGTCCCTGAATTGCCGGTGACCGAGGTGGTGGCGAAGGTGATCGGCGTCGGCGCACCGTCTGCTGGGTTGGAGTCTCGCCGGGTGGTGTTGCCTGTGGCGCGGTCGTGGGGCGGGCTGCTGACGGCGCATCGACTATGTTTTGTCTCATCAGTCAGGTTCGGCTCCAAGGCGGAGGCGGGCGTCGCGTACGGATTGTTGCAAGACTTTGGTTTGGTCGAAGGCGCGGTGGCGGGCACGGTGAGTGCAGAGGCGCCCGGTGCGTGGGTGGTGGGCGTGGACGAGGCCGACATGAAAGTGGCGCTTGCGGCGGTGAAAAAATTGATGGGCGGCGTCTGCGTGGTGCGCGGCGGCGCGGTGGTCGCGGAGTTGCCGCTGCCTAACGGCGGCGTGCTGTCGGCGTTGCGCGGGCCGGATGCAGCGAAGCAGTTGGGGGCGTTGAAACGCGCTTGGGCCGAGCTCGGCTGCACGTTGTCGCTGGCGGATTTCTGTCGTCTGGCAAGCGGCGGTTTGCGGGGGATTTCGCTCACGCCGCGGGGGCTTTTGCTCGTCCCAGAAGGGCGTATCGCGCCGCTTTTTGAGGTGGAAGCAGGCGCAACTCTTTTGCCGCAAGCGTGATCGCTGTGTTTTTATTCGCCGGGTGGCGTTTGTTGTCACAGGCGTTTTTCCCCTTGCGGAGGGCTGGAGGCTCCGTGAGTCTGGCGGTTTGCGGCAGTTCATTTCATTAAGCCAGCGCGCCGCATTGCTCCCGTTGGCTTCTCACGTTAGTCAAACCTTCAACCAGGGCCCTCCCGGGCCACCGCGAAGGGCCGGTGTCACGGAGCAAGGGCGTCGGCGTTTCGCATCGTTCACATGAGTTCAGTAATGCAAGAACTGCTCGCGCAGTCCGCCTTCGATAAACTTAAAGAAGGCTCCATCGTCCCCGGCACCATCACCGAAATCCGCCAGAATGAAGTTGTCGTCGATATCGGCGGCAAATCCGAAGGCGTTATTCCCGCCAACGAGTTCATCGATCTCGGCGAACTTCAGATCGGCTCCAGTATCGACGTTTTCGTCGAGAAACTCGAAGATAAAAACGGCGCACCCGTTCTCTCCTTCGATAAGGCCGAACAGAAGAAGAACTGGGATAACATCCTCACGAAGTTCCCCGAAGGCTCTATCGCCGCGGGCCGCGTGAAAGCCAAGGTCAAGGGCGGCCTGATCGTCTCGATCGGCGTCGACTCCTTCCTCCCGGCCTCGCACATCGACGTGCAGCCGCCGAAGAACCTCGATCAGTACGTGGGCCAGACCTACGACTTCAAGGTCCTCAAAATCAATCTCGACCGAAAGAACATCGTTCTCTCCCGCCGCGAGCTCATCGAAGAGCAGCGCACGAGCAAGCGTCGCAACCTCCTCGACTCGATCCAGCCCGGCCAGGTTCGCAAGGGCGTGGTCAAGAACATCACCGATTTCGGTGCGTTCATCGATCTCGACGGCATGGACGGCCTTCTCCACATCACCGACATGAGCTGGGGCCGCATCACGCACCCGAGCGAAATGTTGAAGCAGGGTGAAGAGATTCAGGTCATGATCATCGAGGTCAACCGCGAGAAAGAACGCGTTTCCCTCGGCCTCAAGCAGACCACGAAAAATCCGTGGGATGACATCGAGCATAAATTCCCCGTTGGCGCGAAAGTCCGCGGCAAGGTCGTCAACCTCGTGCCTTACGGCGCGTTCATCGAGATCGAGCCCGGCGTCGAAGGCCTCGTGCACATCACTGAGATGTCTTGGACGAAGCGCATTTCGAAACCCTCCGAACTCCTCAAGGTCGGTCAGGAACTCGATGCGGTGGTCCTCGGTATCCAGAAGGACGAGCAGAAGATTTCCCTCGGCCTCCGCCAGCTGGAGCCTAACCCCTGGGACATGGTTCGCCACAACTACCCGATGGGCGCTCGCGTCCGCGGCAAGGTGCGCAACATGACCACCTACGGCGCCTTCATCGAGCTCGAAGAGGGCATCGACGGCATGGTTCACGTCTCCGACATGAGCTGGACCCGCAAGGTCAACCACCCGAGCGAAGTGCTCAAGAAGGGCGACGAAGTGGACGCCATCGTCCTCGACATCGATCCGAACCAGCAGCGCATCAGCCTCGGCATGAAGCAGCTCGCCATCGATCCGTGGAGCGACATCGACGCCCACTTCAAGATCGGCGACGTCGTCAAAGGCGTGGTCACCAAGATCACTTCCTTCGGCGCCTTCGTGGAGCTCAAGGACGGCATCGACGGCCTCGTGCACATCTCGCAGATCAGCGAAGATCGCATCGAGAAGGTCAAAGACGTCCTCAAGCCCGGCCAGGAAGTCACCGCTCGCGTCATCAAGATCGACCGCGACGAACGCCGCTTGGGTCTCTCGATCAAGGCCGCCAACTACAGCAGCGAACAGCTCGCCGCTGAGACCGCGACCTACGAGGCGCTCAATCGCAATACCGGCAACGACATGATGAACCTCGGCGACATCCTCGACGAGGCCTCCAAGAAGGAATAAGTCGTCGTCGTTTTCCGACTACGTTAGCTTTCAAGGCCGCCCTTCATCGGGCGGCCTTTTTTTGATCCCGGCGGGTACGCATTTTGATAAATGCCGCCGCCGTTATTTGCTGAGCCATTTTCGTAGGCAGCGAGCTTGCTCGCGCTTGGCTCCACGTGCGCCCGCGAGCGGTCGGCCTACACGGCTGCGGTTTCAGTTACAAGGGTCTAAACGCGAACGGGCTTTGCCAGCTCGCCGATTCACTTGTGCCAGAATGGCCCGAGGCTTGACCGTTCCCCAGGACGCGTTGTGAATGGCCGCATGGTTCCGAGCGTCCTCATCGTCGATGACGAGAAGCATACCCGAGAAGGTCTCCAACAGGCTTTGGAGGACAACTATGACGTCACGGTCGCGGGCAGCGCCGACGAAGCCTTCAACCTCTTCGACGCGCAGGAATTCGACGTCGTGCTGACCGATTTGCGCATGCCCGGGAAATCCGGTCTCAAGGTCATCGACAAGGCACTCGCTTTGCCAAACCACCCGGCTGTCCTCATGATGACCGCCTACGGCAGTATCGAAACCGCCGTTGAGGCGATGAGGCGCGGCGCCGTGGATTTTCTCACCAAACCGGTGAACATCGAACGGTTGGAAATGCTGATCCAGCGCGCGCTCAAATCGAAGACACTCGAAGTCGAGGTGAAACAACTCCACGAGCGCCTCGACGAAAAATTTAATTTCAACGGCATCGTCGGCCACTCCGCCAAACTGCTCGATGTGCTCGGCCGAGTAAAACTCGTCGCCCCCTCCAAAGCCACTATCCTTATCGAAGGCGAGTCCGGCACCGGTAAGGAACTCGTCGCGCAGGCCATCCACCAGGCGAGCCAGCGGTCGCGCGCACCCTTTGTCGCCGTACACTGCGCGGCGCTCTCGGAAAGCCTCCTCGAAAGCGAAATCTTCGGCCACGAGCGCGGATCATTTACCGGCGCGACCGAGCGGCGCATCGGACGCTTCGAGTCGGCCGACAGCGGCACGCTCTTCCTCGACGAAATCGGCGAAATCTCCGCCTCCACGCAGGTGAAACTCCTGCGCTTCCTCGAAACGAAATCCATCGAACGCGTCGGCGGTTCCAAACCGCTCGCGCTCGACGTGCGCCTCGTCGCCGCGACCAATCGTGGTCTCGAGCAGATGGTTCGGTCTGGTAAGTTCCGCGAGGATCTTTTTTTCCGGCTCAACGTCGTGCGCATCGGCATGCCGGCCCTGCGCGAACGCGCTGAGGACGTGCCGCTGCTGCTCGCGCATTTCAACAAGATTTTCAGCGAGGAAAACGGGGTCGAGCTCTTGACCATCGAACCGGGTGCCATGCGTTACCTGCAGGCTTATCCGTGGCCCGGCAACATCCGAGAACTGCGCAATTTCATGGAAAACGCCGTCGTGCTGCGCCGCGGCGGCCGGTTCACCGAGTTCGATCTTGAACCGAAATTCCGCAGCGAAACCCCGGCGTTGCTTGCCGGCAGCATGACCAGCGGCGGCGGCTTGGACGCGGGTGAAACGATTGCCACCGCCAAGCAGACGCCGGTGGCGACCGAGGGTCCGTCGCTCCTCGTGGAAGATAACGAAAAGCGCTTGCTGCGCGAGGCGTTGATTAAGTCGCGCGGCAACCGCACTAAGGCCGCCCAGCTCATGGGCATCAGCCGCCGCACGCTCCACCGCAAACTTTCGCAATGGCCCGAGCTCGACGTGCTCGACCGCTGAAAACCGTCTGAAAGCATGACTACGCCGCGCTCGCTTCAGGAATGGGTCCACTGGCTGGAAATCGGCCCGGGCGCACGCTGGATCAAACGCGGCGCGCTGCTGCTGGCCGTCCTGCTTTTATCACTACGAATCGGATATACGCAATTTCACGGACCGTTAACGGAGACGACGCTCGCACAGGCCGTGGTCGGCCGCCAGCTGGCGGCAGGGGAGGGTTTCACGACGCTGGCGCGTTATCCGCAAACCCTCGCGGTGTTGCGGGCGCGTGGAGCCAGTCCCGATTTCAGCCGCGCTTGGCCCGAGCTGCATCAGCCGCCGCTGTATTCGGCGTTGATCGGCGGGGCGCTAAGGCTTTTGCCCGCGACGCTGCGTCAGGCGCTGTTTGAAAAAGCGCCCGTTGCGCCCGATGGTTTTCGCGCGGATTACCTTTTGCTCGTCGTCAATATCGGGCTGCTCTGGCTGGCGGCGTGGCTGACGTTTCTGCTCGGACGGCGACTGTTCGATGCATCGACCGGTTTGCTCGCCTCGCTCGGCTTGCTCGTGAGCGCATCGATCTGGGCGCAGACTGTGGCCGTCAATGGCATGCCGTTGATGATGGTGCTGGTGTTGGCGCTGTTTTATGGGTTGGTGCGTGGCGATACTGCCGCGACAGAAAGTCGGCAGACTTGGCCATGGTTCTTGTTTGCGGGCGCGCTGTGCGGGCTGATGGCTCTCGGCGATTATCCGGCGGGCGCGGTGGTCCTGCCGGTGCTGGCTTGGACATGGCTCCGTCTCGCGGGGCAGGCGCGGTATGCTGCCTTGTTAGCGGTGGTGGTTGGATTCGTTTTTTTGGCCGGACCGTGGATGATGCGAAACATCGGTTTGACCGGTCATCCGCTGGCACTGGCGGCGCAGGATGTCGCGCTCAAGGGCGGCGATCCCACGGCTGAGCCGGAGACGTGGCGCAACACGCTCGCAGCCGCGTCGCCTGCACTCGATCTCGACAAGCTTGGCAACAAGGGGCTGACGGGCTTGCAGGTGGCGTTGCGCGAACAGTTCTGGTCGGGCGGCTTGCTCTTTGCGGCGCTCTTTGCTGTTGGCCTGCTCTATCGTTTTCGTTCGGCGGCGGTGAATCGGCTGCGCTGGTTGTTTCTCGCGCTCTTGGCGGTGTTGGTGGTTTCGCAGGCTTTTCTCAGCGCGGGCGGAGGCGAACGTTTTGTGGTGTTTTATGCGATGCCGATCGTAGCGATTTTCGGCGCAGGTTTTTTTGCGGTGCTAGTCGCGAGCAGTGAAGCGCTGGCACCGCGTGCAATCTGGGTTGCTGCGGCAGTGCTCGGTTTGCAGGCGCTGCCGTTGCTGCACGATGCGCTGGAACCGCGACGGTTGCACTTTGGTTTTCCGCCGTATCATCCTGCGGTGTTTGTCGCCATGCGTGAGGATGCGACGCGACGCGGTGGCGAAGCCTGGATGGCCGATGTGCCGGCCGGTGCGGCGTGGTACAGCGGGCAAAAGATTTGGTCCCAGCCGGCGAGGTTGCATGATTTCTATGCGCTGGGTGTCGAGCAGCCGGTGTACGCGCTGGTGTTGTCGCCGCACACGCTGGATCGGTCGTTTTTCTCCGAACTCACAAAAACCGGCAATGATTCCGGCCGCTTGGGCGACTGGGCGCAGGTCTATTCAGGATTAGTGACGGGACGATTGCCCGTCGGTTTTTCCTTGGTGATGCCGCAGAAAATTGCGGATAACCTCTACGTGCTTTTCGATCCCCGCGTGCAGGCGGCACCTGCAAAATAACCGCTGCCCTTCCCTCCGCCTCCATGCTCGCGAAAGTTCTGCGCCTCTTTGTTTTGTTCTTCGTGATTAATTCGTCCCGCTTGACGGCCGTGTATGCTCCGATTCCGGAAGTCGAACAAGGGAAGGCGTTCACCGTGTACCTCGCGGCGGGAGCGCACTATGATTCGAATGTGTTTGGCCGAGCCTCCGACGAAATCGGGAGTTATGTCTACGAGATTGCTCCCACGGTGGCGTTCAACGCATCGCTCGACGCCAAGACTTTCGCCTCGGCCTCGTATCGGCTGTCTTACGATTACATGCCGGACCGTCCGGGCAAAAAGGAACTCAATAGCCACGAATTCATCGGGCGCATCGCGCATACCTTTACGCCGCAGATGGAGATCGACCTGAGCGATACCTACCAGATTTCCCGCAATCCAGCGTCGCTGCTGCCGGGGCTGGCCACCGTGGTGAACACCGATCAATCGTACCGACGCAATCAACTCGACGGGCGTTTTGCCACAGGGCTGACCAAGCGGACTGGGCTTACGTTCAAAGGCCGAGACACTCGCTATAACTATCAAGAGGAGGCGCTGGGGCTCAGCCTGGATCGCGTCGAATACCTCGTCGGGCTCGTCGCGAGCCATGCGGTGTTGCCCGAGTTGCAGGCCATTCTAGAGGCTCGGCATCTCGTGATCGATTATGACACAGGCGGTGACACGAAGAACAAACGCTCTGTTTTTTTGCTCCTCGGTGCCGACCAGAAAATCAATGCGCGCCTCTCGCTGACCGGCCGACTTGGGCTGGAGTACCGCCGCCGGTCGGGCGACCGGAGTGACACGCTTCCTTATGCCGAGCTGGCGGCGAAACTCGATTACGGCAAGGGCTCGTACGTGTCGGTGGGCTATGGTTATTCCGTCGAGGAAACGTCAAGCATCGAACTCTACACCGACATGAGCGTGAACCGGTTTTTCGTGAATGTGCAGCAATCCATCACCACCCAACTCACCGCCACCGCCTCGCTCACGTGGGAACCGTCGCTTTTGCATGGCCGCGTTGGCCTGCGGCCGAATCAGAATGAAACCAACACTCAGTTTGGCTGCGCGCTCATTTATCGGCCGCGGAAAAATTGGTCGCTCTCGGCGACCTTTGACCACGACCGAATCGTGTCGGATGAACTTTCTCGGCAGCTCAAGCGTGCGCGCACCGGGTTGACGACTCGCTATGTTTTTTGAGCGGCGGCTGGCCCCTGCACTCGCCCGTTGCAAAAACGATATTTTCTACGCAGGTTTCCCGGCATTACCTAGGCCGAAAGGACCTGCCACTGCCCCGTCTTAAAATTTTTCACACCTCGCTACATGGTTCATACCCACCACGTCGGTAAAGACGGCGCCTCGCTCGCCGAGTTCTTTTCGCTACTGCGCCTGCGCAAGGCGCTTATTTTTTTGATCATCGGCCTGGTGTTGACCACCACGCTGGCGGTGACGGCTTTTTTGCCGAAATGGTTCGAATCGACAACGAATGTGCGCGTTGAAAAACCGGAAGGAGAGGTGAAACTTTTCCAAGCGCAACAGAGCGGTTACTACGATCCGTATTTCTTGCAGGATCAGTTCAAGATCATGCAGGAGGCGAAAATTCTGAATCCGGTGATCGAGAAACTCGGGCTCAACGAAAAACTTGCCGCCGCTTACGGTTCCTCGGTGTCGCTGCCCGCCGATATCACTCTCGAATACCTCACGAAAAAAATGCTCCGTATCGAGACGCCGCGCGGTTCGTCGGTGATCGAGATCAGTGTGCTGGCCCAGCAACCCCAGCTTGCGGCCGACATCGCCAACGAGATTGCCCGCGTCTATTCGGACGATCGTATCAACTTCGCCACGTCGTCGCAGCGCGAGGGGTTGTTGCAACTCCGCAAAGAACTCGATGCCCAGGAGCGCACCGTCAGTACGCAGCGCGACCTCGTAGAGAAACTCCGCAAGGACCTGAATATCTCCGGCGTCGATCTCAACGCTCGCTACAGCGACATCGAAATCGAAACCCTTCGCCAGATGCAAAATTCGCTCATCGCGCTCAGCGTCGATGCGATCGGACGCAAGACCCGCTACGAACGTTTCAAGAGTATTCCGACGGAGGACCGCGTGAGCCTCGTCAACTCCGAGCTCATCCAGGACCCAAACATCCAAAACCTTCTCCAGGCCTATCTGCTCTCCGATCAGAACGTGACGAAACTCCGCCCGCGGCTCGGCGAGGCACATCCCGATTTGATCTCTGCGGTGGACAGCCGGACGAAAATCCGCGAGCAGCTCGACGCGCAGCTGCGCGGCTACGAAAGCGCGCTCGAAATGGCCTACAAAGAAGCCGACGCGCGCGTGAATGAGCTTAAAAGCCAGCTGGCGCAGGCGAAGGTGGACCAGATTTTGTCGGCCCGCGACCGGATGCGCCCGTTCGAGGAAGCCGCGCAAAAACTCGACGATGAGACGCGCTTGTTTTCCTCGCTCAAAGTCATGCTGCGTCAGCGCGAAATCGATTTTCAAGTGCCGAAGCGCACCATTGAAATTCTTAATCATGCCGAACCAGCCAGGCACGCCACAAAGCCCAGCTGGCGCCTTAATTGCCTTTTCGCACTGCTCTTCGGCACGGTGCTCGGCGTGGGCACGGCCGTGCTGGTGGAATATTTCGACACCAGTTTCCGCAACGTTTCCGAGGTGGAAAACCGCATTCAGCGGCCCGTGCTGGGGGTGATCCCGTATGCCGAACATCCCTTCAAGCTCACGCCTGGCGAAGAGGAAGACCCGGCCGATCTCGAACCGTTTCGCGTGTTGCACACTAATATCAACCTCGCGCTAAAAACCGCCGAACGGGGCCGCAGTCTTGTCATGCTTTCGGCTGGCCCGGGCGAGGGTAAGTCGACGACGGTGCTGCGGCTCGTGCGCGCCATGGCTTCGGCGGGCGAACGGGTTCTCTTGATCGACGCGGACCTCCGGCGGCCGACGCAGCATCAACTCGCCAACCTGCCTAAAGAGCCGGGCTTGGCTGATCTGCTGCAAGGCAAAGCCGATCTCAAAGCGGTTACGCAAAATGCGGTTTTGCCGAATCTCGATTTCATTTCCTCGGGCGCGTGCGACAGTTTTACGCTGAGCCTGCTCTACGTTGACCGCTTGAAAACGATGCTGAAGGAGCTGCGCGGACGTTATGATCGTATCATTTTTGACGCGCCTCCGGTCATCGGCGTGAGCGATGCGTCGGTGTTGGCGAGTTTGGTGGACGACACGGTTTTACTGATCCAGCACCGTCGGAATCCGCAAAGCATGGTGCTGCGGGCGCAGCAGATCATCGAAGGGCTCAACAACAAGCATCTCCTCGGCGTGGTGCTGAACCGCGTGCCGCAGAATTCCAGCGAGGATTACGGGTACTACACGCGGAACTACGCCTACTACAGCTCGCGTCCGAGCCGTTCGGAACGCCGGCGTTCGTCTTCGGAAAACAAGGAAAGTGGTGAAGAGCGGATCGCGTTTTCGGAGCGCGATAAAAAAAGTCGTCCACCTTTTTCAAAATAGCTATTGACGGAAGCGAGCAGGTTTATACTTCTCATGCCCTTCGCTCAAGCGGGCGTAGCTCAGTTGGTAGAGCACTACCTTGCCAAGGTAGACGTCGAGAGTTCGAGTCTCTTCGCCCGCTCCATTTTGGAGAAACCGCCGGAAACGACACCGGCGGTTTTTTATTTCCATACGCGACATCCTCAGGGGTGCAGATGCGCATCTCTAAGCGACCGGTTGCGACTCGACAGACCCGGAAAGGACTGGCTTCGAGTGAGTGTTTCGGGGCTGTTCTAAGGGATATTGAAAGACCGCAACCGTGCTGCCTCCTGCACCAGCGGCAACTGCGATGCGTCGGTGTAAACCTTCATCGTGAGCTTGAGATCAACTGTGCCGTATCAGCTCCATGGCGACTCGCGGTGAAACGTCGCTGGCCGAGAGCCGCGTGCCTTACGTCGTGCGCAAGGCGTGCAAGTCCACGCGTCGGCCGCGCTCATCTTCAAGCGCGTTGCCTGCTGCTGTGAGATCGCCTTTGAACGTCGGCACGCGTGGCTCTAGGCCGCGAAACACCCAGTCGCTGTGCTTTGGCGTGGGGCGGACGAAGCCCTTTCAATGTTTCCGTTAGCTCGTTAGCTCGGGCCGCAGAAAAGGCACTGACTCTTTCCGGTTCTTTGAATTGAAGGAGGGGACTTTCAGCCGGGTGGGAACCACAGTGAAATCGAAGTCGCCCCAGCCGCAGGCTGCTCATTTCCTGGCTGTCAGCGGTCACTTCAAAACCAGCCACCCTGAGGGTGAGTTGGTGATAGGGTTGGCGAGGGTGTAATCAAGCCGGTTTTTGGTTTTACGAGGTCGGGACGGCAGACATGCGCTCCCTGAATG